>Ga0115103_1802912_pt1 | contig 15536 bp, 26 predicted proteins | sample MBTome_2_FD_89643 | JGI IMG/M metagenome (GOLD analysis project Ga0115103, IMG submission 89643) | Marine eukaryotic communities from Pacific Ocean to study complex ecological interactions - MBTS_5May14_M1_3um Metatranscriptome... | ecosystem: Environmental > Aquatic > Marine > Oceanic | place... | reverse complement strand
TTCACGAATAGCGAAACGCATACCTTCTTCAATTGCAACTGGATAAATTAATTCAGCAGTCATTTTAATACGATCACCTGGCATCACCATTTCTACAACTGAACCATCATCTGCCGTGAACTGTTCAATTGAGCCTGTTACGTCAGTTGTTCTTACATAAAATTGTGGTCGATAACCTGTAAAAAACGGTGTATGACGGCCACCTTCTTCTTTAGTTAATACATATACTTCAGACTCAAAGTTTGTATGTGGTGTAATTGTACCCGGTTGTGCTAATACCATTCCACGTTCAATATCTCCTCTTGTAGTACCGCGTAATAAAATTCCGCAGTTATCTCCAGCAAAACCCTCTTCTAATGTTTTTTGGAACATTTCTATACCAGTAATCGTTGTAGTTTGAGTTTCTGCGTTAACCCCAACAATTTCAACATTGTCACCAACTTTAACAACTCCTCTTTCAATTCGTCCAGTTGCTACTGTTCCTCTACCAGTAATTGAAAAAACATCTTCAACTGCCATTAAGAATGTTTTTTCAACATCTCGTTCAGGTGTTGGAATATATGAATCAACGGCATCCATTAAAGCATAGATTTTATCTACCCATGCATTATCCCCACGTACAAGTGTCGGGTTAGAAGAAATTGCTTCAATTGCTTGTAATGCTGATCCTGGACAGATTGGAATATCATCGCCAGGAAAATCATAAGTAGATAATAACTCTCTGACTTCTAATTCTACTAATTCTAATAATTCATCGTCATCAACTTGATCTTGTTTATTTAAAAATACAACGATATGTGGAACTCCAACCTGTTTAGCTAATAAAATATGTTCTCTAGTTTGAGGCATTGGACCGTCGGCAGCAGATACAACTAATATAGCTCCATCCATCTGTGCCGCTCCAGTAATCATATTTTTTACGTAGTCTGCGTGACCTGGACAGTCAACGTGTGCATAATGACGTTCATTAGTTTCATATTCAACATGTGCTGTATTAATTGTAATTCCACGCGCTCGTTCTTCAGGTGCACCATCAATATCTGAATAAGCTTTTGCGATAGAATCGCCCTCTAAAGCTAATGTTGCAGTAATGGCTGCGGTTAAAGTAGTTTTTCCATGATCAACATGCCCAATTGTACCAATATTAACATGAGGTTTTGTGCGTTCAAATTTTTCACGTGCCATTTTTAAAAGTTCCTTTAAAGTTTATAATAAAAATTTCTTTACTTTTAGCGAAATTAAAAATTAAATATAATTGTACTATTTAATACCGGAAATGCGCAAATGCTTTATTTGCATCTGCCATTTTATGAGTCTCTTCTTTCTTCTTTATAGTATTCCCTATATCATTTGATGTGTCAATAATTTCATTTGCTAATTTAATTGACATTGTTCGTCCAACTCGTTGTCGTGCATATTGGATGATCCAACGTAAAGCTAAATTTGTTGCTCTTAAACGACTAACTTCAATTGGTACTTGGTATGTTGATCCCCCAATTCGTCTAGCTTTCACTTCTACTACTGGACTAGCGTTCCGAATTGCTTTTTCAAAAATTACTAAAGGATCTTCGTTTGTTTTTGACTTTATAATATCAAAAGAACCATTTACAATATTTTGAGCTATAGTTTTCTTACCTGACTTTAAAATACGTGTTACTAATAAACTAACTAAGTAACTATTATATATAGGATCCGGTTTAGGAAATCGTTTTTTTGAAATATTTCGACGCGACATTGTAATAATTTATTCTTAATAAATATTTTTCATTAAATACTAATTTTAAGCGTTTAGATTAGTATTTAATTTTTTGGTTTTTTAACTCCATATTTTGAACGCCTTTGAGTTCGATCTTTCACACCACCACTGTCTAAGGCACCCCTAACTATATGATATCTAACACCAGGTAAATCTTTTACCCGACCACCTCTAATTAATACTACAGAATGTTCTTGTAAATTATGTCCTTCACCAGGAATATAGGCTGTTACTTCGAACCCAGAAGTTAATCTAACACGAGCAACTTTTCGAATTGCTGAGTTCGGTTTTTTAGGTGTTGTTGTGTATACACGAGTACATACGCCTCGGCGTTGTGGACAATTAACTAAAGCGGGTGATTTTGTTTTTTTATTAGTCTGTATTCGTTTCGAACGAACTAACTGTTGAATAGTTGGCATTTATTTTAATCTACTTAACTTAATTATCTTTTATTTGTAAACCATATTTTTTCATAAATCTTTCTACACGTCCTTCACTATCTATAAGTGCTTGTGAATTAGTATAAAATGGATGGTTACCTAACCATACATCAAGGGATAATTGAGACTTTGTCGAACCAATAGACGAAAGAACTTTTCCTTCACAAATGACAGGTGCTTCTGGAAACCACGTTGGATGAATTGTAGGTTTTGGCATATTTTTAAATTTATTAACGTTTTGAATATTGGGATGCTTTTCTTGCTTTTCGTAAACCATATTTTTTCCGTTCTTTAATACGAGCGTCACGGCTTAAAAAACCAAATGGTTTTAGAATTAAACGATTTTTAGGTTCCATTTTACAAATTAAGCGTGATACACCTAATTTAATAGCATCAGTTTGGCCTGTTAAACCACCACCTTTAACAGTTGCAATAATATCAAACTGTTTTTTTAGATCTAATTTTTCTAATGGTGCCCAAATAGAATTTAAGTAATCTATATTATATTGCAAATATTTTTCACCGGAAATTTTATTAATGGTTATTTTTCCATTTCCTTGAATAAGAAAAACGTTTGCAACTGCACGTTTTCGTTTCCCAAGCCCAATTTTATCTTTTTGGAAAATTGTAGTCATAAATTTTTTAGGTCATTAATTAATTTAGGATTTTGTGCGCCATGAGGATGTTGATCGTTCTTATAAATTTTTAAGCGCTTTACTAAATGTTTTTTGGGGAATCCGTTTGGTAACATGTTAAATATACAGTTTTCAATAATTTGTTTTGGTATTATGTTTACTAATTTTTTTAAAGATTTACCAGGGCGTCCGGGTTGATAAACATGAAATCGGTCAATGTTCTGATCAATTTTTAAATACTCAGTATTAATTAATATTACATAATCACCAATATCAACTGATGGGTGATAATAAGGTTTTAATTTTCCTGTTAATACTGAAATAATATTTGATGCTAATCGGCCTAACTGTCTATCTTTGCAATCAATTATGTACCATCTCCTTCTATTATAATTTGTAAAATATGTAGTTGGAATAAATGTTTTATTCATAAAAATAAGTGTAAATTAAATAATTATTTTAAAATGATCCCTAATCTATTTTTAAGGGTGGCAAAAACTTCATCAGCTGACTTTCGACCAAAATTTTTTAATTCTAAAAGTTTTTCTGGAGAATATTTTAATAAATCTCCAATTGTGTTAATTCGGGCTCTCTTTAAACAATTATAAGGTCGCACTGATAATTGTAATTCTTCAATAGCAATATGAGTATACGGATCTATAAATTTTACATTCTTTTTTTCTTTTATCGTTTCTTTTTCTTTTTTAATTTTTTGTTCATCAATAGATGTAAATAATTCGACGATTATCTTTGATCCTAAAGAAATAGCTTGTTCAGGTAAAATACTCCCATTTGTCCAAATATCAATGAACAAACGTTCTTTAATATCGCCTAAATGGTCATAAACATTTTCAACTTTAAAATCTACCTTTTGAACGGGCATAAAAATTGCATCTGTTTCGATAAAATCTTCAAATTTATCAGAAAAAAGTTCATTAGCCAATCGGTATTTTGTTCCTGATTCAATTTTAAATTCTATTTCCAACAAATCGGAACTTGAAATTGTGGCAATATAATGATTAGGATTTATGACTTTTATTTCTGATGGAAGTTGGATTGAACTAGCGGTAATAACAGTTGGGCCATTTAATCTTAACCTACCGAATTGTCTGGTAGAAATTTCTGATTTTAGTACAATTCCCTTTAAATTTAATAAAATTTCTAGGATATCTTCACGAACTCCAGGAATTAATGAAAACTCATCTTTTACACCAGCTATTCGAACACCCGTAATAGCCGTACCTTGTAAATCTCCTAATAAGACTCGTCTTAATAAATTTCCAATTGTTATTCCTTGGCCTGAATTCAACGAATCAATCAAAAATTGACCATACATAGAACCTGATTCAATTTTTTCTGACTTTAAACATTCCATTAGTAAATTAGAACTAGTAATAAAATTTTTTGTGGAATTCATAATTTATCTATTTTATAAATGAATAAATTTATACTCGTCGACGTTTTTTTGGGCGGCACCCATTATGTGGTATTGATGTAATATCTTGAATTGACAGGATTTCTAAACCTGTTCCTTCGATAGATCGAATAGCCGTTTCACGACCGGAACCTTGACCTTTTACTAATATTTCAACAGTTTTTATACCTGTACTTAATGCTTCTAAAGCAGCTTTTTCAGCTGCTGTTTGAGCAGCAAAAGGTGTACCTTTTCTCGCCCCTTTAAACCCCGAACTACCAGATGATGCCCATGAGATTGTATCTCCAGCTATATTGGTAATCGTAACAATCGTATTATTAAAAGTTGATTGTATATGAACAACTCCTGTTCCAAAATTACTTCTACTTTTTTTTTTCAAGGATTTTCGTATTTTTTGTGCCATAATAAATTACTTTTTTAATTAATATAAGTGCTAACAAAAGTACATTATTTATTCTTACCCATGACGGTTTTTTTCGTTCCTCGTCGTGAACGAGCGTTTGTTCGTGTTCTTTGTCCTCTAACAGGCAAACTATTTCTATGTCGTTTACCTCGATGACAATTTATTTCATTTAATCGTTTTATATTTAGTGCATTAAAACGACGTAAATCTCCTTCCAAATTTAATTCAAAATTTTCTAGAATATTTCTTAACATTACTGATTGTTCTGTCGTAATCTGGTCAGTTCGCGTTTGGGGATCAATTTCGGCTAATTCAACAATTTTTTTTGCGGATGTAAGTCCAATCCCATGGATATAAGTAAGTGCATACTCAATGCGTTTATTTTTTGGCAAATCTATACCTAGTAATCGTATCATTTATTTAATTCCTTTTAATTATTACCCTTGTTTCTTTTTACACTTAAAATTTAGACAAATTATCATAATATTTTCACATCTTTTAATTACCTGACATTCATCTTACATTTTTTTAACTGAAAGAGAGATTTGTACAACAAAAATTCAATCGATAAATAAATCCTTACCCATTTTAATCAAATCTTTCATTATAAATGTTGGAAAGAATTATACTTTTCATTTCGCGTGAAATATCTAACACAACTCCTACCAAAATTAATAATGATGTAGTACCTAATCCATTGAAGCTTGAAACATTTAAGATTCCTTCGATTATATTTGGGAGAGTAGCTAATATAGCTAATATTATAGCTCCAAATAACGTAACTCGCTTCATAACTTGCTTCAGATAAAATGTTGTGGCTAAACCAGGTCTTACACCTGGTATGCTAACAGCCATTTTTTGTAACTCTTGAGAAATATCTTTAGGATTTAATACAATATTTGAATAAAAAGCACTAAATATTAGAATTAATATAAAGTAAGTGATCCAATAAATAAATCTTGATGATTTTACAAAAATGGGAATAGTTAAGATAGGGAATATCCCTAAACTAGTAATATAATTAGGCAAAACTAAAATAGCAGTTGTTAAAATTATCGGCATAACTCCTGCTTGATTAAAACGTAATGGAATATAATTACTTGGTTTAATTTTAGAAATAAATGACTGATTTTGACCAAGTTGTTTTGAAGAAATTAACGGAATAATTCGTGCACTTTCTTGTAATGTAATGATACCTGATACTGCAATAAAAAATAATAGTCCAATACTAAATATGGATACCAAATTTAAACTTTCTGTATTTTCAGTGAGCAATTTTTTACTCAAATTAGGAAAACTTGAAATTATATTTATATAAATTAATAAAGATGCCCCATTCCCTAGTCCATATTCCGTAATTAACTCACTTAACCACAAAACTATCATTGCACCTGTAGTAAGCCAAAAAATTATTTCAAGCGCCAGGATAGGAGTCCAATCAAACAAAACATTTTTTAAATAAAAGGCAATACTTGCGCTTTGAATTAAAGCCCAACCTAATGTAAATAAACGGGTTAATCGAGTTATTGCTCTTCGACCTCCACTCCCCCCTTCTTTTTGTAGCTTAGAAATACTAGGTATTAAACTTGTGATTAATTGAACGATAATTGAAGCATTTATATATGGAAATATATTCAAAGTGAATAGTCCAATTACAAATGTATCATTTCCTGAAAAAGTACTTATTAAATTTTTCGTAATCGGATGTTGTTGAATATAAAAAGCTAACTGTCCATGATTAATACCGGGAATTGGAAGAAATGTTCCCATTCGAATAAACAAAAGTATTGTAACACTTAATAAGAGACGTTTTAATATAATATTGTTTGTCTGCTTCATTTTGATTTTTAATAATTTAAAATTAACTTACCTTTAGTTTATGTTATTTATTAAATCTCAATTTAGATCACGTTTTTTTAGAACTTGAGATTGTGTAGTTAAACTTTTTAATGCTATGATTGTAGTTCGTGCATTATTTAGTAAATTATTAGACCCTAATTGTTTTGCAATTACATTCTTAATCCCAGCAACTTCTAAAACAGTTCGAACTGCACCACCCGCGATAACTCCTGACCCTTCAATTGAAGGTCGCATAATAATTTTACACGCCCCTTTATCACTTATAACACTATGTGGTATACTTAAAGATTTCGTAATAGGAATCTTTATTAAATTTTTTTGTCCATTTGTTTTTGCTTTTTTAAAAGCATTAACAACATCTTCAGCTTTACCAACGCCTACTCCGACTTGTCCATTTTCGTCGCCGATTACAACAATCGCACGAAAACTCATTTTTTTCCCACCCTTTGTTACTTTTGTTACCCTACTAATTTTAATTAGTCGTTCAATAAATTTAGCATCATTTCCATGTTCATTACGACGCTGCGTTTTTTTTAATTTATTAACTTGTTTTAACTCGGTACTCATAAAATTTATTTTATTTTTTAATTATTCGCTAAAATTCTAACCCACCGGCACGAGCACCCTCTGCTAAAGCTTTTATCCGACCATGATATAAGTATGGACCTCTATCAAAAACAATTTTTGTAATATTTTTCTTTTTACTTAATTCTGCTAACTTTTCTCCTATAAGTCGTGAGGCAGTACAAGTACGTCCATTTTCACTACTAAGTTTGATATCGCGATCTAAGGTTGAACAAGAGACAAGTGTTTTTGAAGTTCTATCATCTATGATTTGCGCATAAATGTGTTCGTTAGAGCGAAAAACAGATAATCGTGGTCGTTCTAATGTTCCTTTTATTAATCCTCTTACACTTTCACGTTTTAACTTTTTGTATTTATCAGGTTTTAGTTTTTTATTTTTATTTTTAAGTCGCAATAAAACTCTTTTTGAAAATTTCATAATCTACTTTTTTAGAACTTAATAATTTTTATTTTTTACCTGATTTACCTGCTTTACGTAATATTTGCTCATCTTTGTAAAGTATTCCTTTTCCTTTATATGGTTCAGGTGGACGCCATGATCTTATTTTTGCGGCAAATAACCCTAATTTTTCTTTATCACATCCTTTTATATTAATAACTGTGTTTTGAACTACTTCAACCATTATGTTGTCTGGAATAATTATTTTTACTAAATGACTAAATCCTAAATTTAAAACAAGAGCTTGATCTTGAATATTGGCTCTATAACCTACACCTTGTAACATAAGAGTTATAACAAATTGCTCAGAAACACCGATGATCATATTATTTATTAGTGTTCTATATAGTCCATGAAAAGCTTTACTACTTCGTGTCTCATTTTTTAGACTTACAGTTAATATATTATCTATTTTTTCAATTTGAATAGTTTCTGGAATTATCCGTTCTAATGTTCCAAATTCCCCTTTTACTGTTAAAACTGAATTATTGTTTATAAGATTAACAGTTTTTGGGATATTAATTGCCAATTTTCCAATTCGTGACATATTATATATTTACTCCAATTACCAAATATAACATAAAACTTCACCACCAATTCCTAGTTCTTTTGCTTCGGTATTTGTCATTACTCCTTTCGAGGTTGAAAGGATAGCAATTCCTAAACCATTTAATACCTTAGGCAACTTCTGTGATTTAACATAAAACCGTAAGCCTGGTTTACTAATTCGTGTAATATTATTAATAACTCTTTCTCTTGATTGACCTTTATATTTTAATGAAAGAAGTAAGTAATGATACAAATTTTCACTATAAATTTCAAAGTTTTCAATGAATCCTTCGTCTTTAAGTATTTTAGCTATCGCTTTTGACATTTTTGTTGCTGGTATTTCAACAATTTGGTGTTTAACCATATTTGCATTTCGAATACGTGTTAACATATCGGCAATATTATCTGTAACCACTAATAACTCCTTAATCTTATTTAATTTATTGTTGTGACCAACGTTTACGACGTAAGTGTTTCTTTTTATCCCAAACTTGATTAATTTCTTTAAAAGACGAGTATTTATCATAATAACCACAGTCATTTAAAGGAAACCGTAAAAATTTTAATAAAATCATACCATTTAAAACTCGATCAAGTGTTTTAGAGTGAGATTTTGGAAGTGACGAGTCTAAAACAAGAGTTATACTTAAACCTTGTATTTGGTCAACATCATCATATTCAATTTCAGGGAAGATTAATTGTTCTTTTAATGAAAAAGTATAGTTTCCTGATTTATCAAAACTTCGAACTGACAATCCTCGAAAGTCGCGAATTTGGGCAAAAGTAAAAAAAATTAATTTTGTAAGAAAACTATACATTTTTTCACCTCTTAATGTACTTGATAGACCTAATTCCATATTGTCCCGAATTTTAAATCCTGCTACAGCTTTTTTGGCTCTTGTAATTAAAGGTTTTTGACCTGTAATTCGAGTAAATTCAGTAATACTTTTTTTTTAAAATATTAGTATTTTGGGCTGCTAATCCTAATCCTCTATTAATACTAATTTTTTTAAGTTTTGGAATAGTATGGGGATTCGAAAATAATTCTGGATTACTTTTTCTTAGTACAGAATGAATACCAGTCTCATATTCTTTTTTTATATTCTCTAATAGACCATATAACTCGGCTATTTCTTCTAAGGAATGTTGACTACGCATATTCTTTATTTAAATTAATTTGACATTAGAATGGTGAATTGGAGCTTCGAATTGTTTTATTTCTCCAACATCACTTTCAGAATTTGGTTTAATATGTTTAAATTTAAAATTAATACCTTTTACTAAGATCTTACCGGTAGGACGAAAAATTTTAGTAACTTCACCTACTTTATTTTTGTCAAATCCTGAAACAATTTTTACATTATCACCAATTTTAACATGTAATTTTTTACTTTTTGACATTTATAGAACCTCCGGTGCTAATGAGACGATTTTAGAAAAGTTTTTGTCCCGAATTTCTCGGGCAATAGGACCAAATACACGTGTTCCACGTGGGTTATTCTCCATATTTACGATTACAGCTGCATTATCATCAAATCGAATGTACATACCATCAGCTCTACCTATTGTTTTAGACGTTCTAACTATAATTGCTCGAATAACATCTGATTTTTTAATTGGCATATTTGGAATCGCTTCTTTAACAACAGCAATAATGGTATCACCAATTTTTCCGTATTTTCGGTTTCCACCTAAAACCCGTATGCACATAATTTTCTTTGCACCTGTATTATCAGCTACAGTTAACATTGTTTGTGGATAAATCATAAAAAGATAATCTTAAGTAATTAACGATGATTTTAAAATAATTTTACTTACTGACCACCGTTTTTTTTTGCTAAGGGGTCGACATTCTTTTACTAAAACTTGATCACCAATATTGCACTCATTCATTTCATCATGAGCTAAATATTTGCGTGTTTTTATCATTATCTTAGAATAAATTGGATGTGAATAACGACTTTCAATTTTTACAACTACAGTCTTCTGCATTTTATTACTTATAACAATACCAATTTTTTCTTTTACAGGCATTTTAAAATTCCTTAAACTGTTTTTTTACTTTTTTGGAAAATAATTAAGAATAGCTTTCGTTTACAAAATGAAAACTCTAGTTAAATTATTTATAAATGTTTTATTTTTGATTTTTATATTGATTAGTAAAAATAGAAGTGTGAATATGATAAGCACCACAATTTTTACATGTATATATATATATATATATACCATTTAGAAAGCTATATAACCTATATTTTATTTCTAAAACTAATTTACGAATTTATTTCGTAAAACAGTTTTTAATCTGGCTACTTTTTTTCTAGTAGCTTTGATTTCATGAGGTTTAAATGGTTGGCGAGTAGCTTTTTTAAAGCGTAAATCAAATAATGTCTTTTCTGCCTCTTTCAGTTCTTTAATCAATTCTTGAGTCGATATTGAAATATTATACTTACTGTTAGAGTTAGGTAGTTCCATAGGTTATTAATATTAATAATCGTTTCTAATGATAAATTTTGTTTTAATCGGTAATTTATAAGCAGCAAGACTAAAAGCGGCACGTGCTACTTCTTCTGGAACAGAACTGATTTCAAATAAAATTGTGCCCGGTTTTACTGTTGCAACCCAATAGTCAACTGCACCTTTACCTGATCCCATTCTTGATTCAGCAGCTCGTGCCGTAACAGTTTTATCAGGAAAAATACGAATCCATAACGATGCACCTCGTTTTGTATAACGTGTAATCGTTCTTCGTGTTGCTTCAATTTGACGTGAAGTAATCCAAGATGGTTCTAAAGCTTGTAAGCCATATTTACCAAATGAAACAGTGTTTCCTCGACTTGCTTTACCTCGCATTCTTCCCCTATGATATTTTCTATACTTTGTTCTTTTTGGACTTAACATAATAAAATAAAATTAATTAATAAAAATATACCTTGTCAACTTTTTAATATTTCATTTTTGAATAGCCAGACTTTTACTCCTAAAATACCATAAATTGTATTTGCTTCTTTTGTACTATAATCAATATCCGCTCTCAAAGTTTGTAATGGAACTCGACCTTCTCGAATCCATTCGCTTCTAGCTATTTCTGCACCATTTAATCGACCCGATACTTGAATTTTAATACCATTTACTTCCTTGTCTTGTGCACATTTTAAAGCTTCGCGAATTGCACGACGAAATGCAACACGATCTTCAAGTTGCTGAACTACCAAATCGGCAATAAGCGATGCATTTGAATTAACATTTTCAATTTCGACAATATTAATAGTAATTTGACAATTATGAGATATAAATTTTTTAAGATTGGATGCCAATGTTTTAATCTTCGACCCTTTATCTCCAATTAATATTCCTGGACGAGCTGTTTCTATATTTAGTTCAATTCTATCTCCTACCCCATTTCTATTAATATAAATATTGGAGATACTAGCGAATTTTGCTACGTTACTAATATATGTCCTAATTTTATCATCTTCTTCTAATAAATTTGAATACTGTTTAAAATCTGCATACCAGGCTGATCGGTGTTTTTGTGTAATTCCTAAACGAAATCCTAATGGATGTGTTTTTTGTCCCATAAAGAAGTCCTTAATTCTTATTTTTTTAGTTAATCGATTTTACAACAATTGTAATATGACAAGTAGGTTTTAAAATTTTAAAGGCTCGCCCTTGGGCACGTGGTCGAATTCGTTTTAATTTTGGACCTTCATCCGCAAATATTTCGGAGATAACTAATTTTTTCTTATCTAAATTATAATTATTTTTTGCATTTGCTGCAACAGAGTGAACTACTTGCCAAATAGGTGAACCCGCATTATAAGGTAAAAATTCTAATATCATTAATGCCTCTTGATATGAACGACCCCTAATTTGGTCTAAGACTTTTCTTACTTTATGCGGAGATATTCGAACATATTTTGCCACTGCCTTTACGGATTGCGTATTCAACATATTAGAGTTTCCTTATTATTTTTTTATTAAGTTAACTTTTTTCCATAAGCTAATTTAATAGTTATATATTCACATGATTCGATATTTTGAGACGGTTGGATCATAAATTTATTTTTAGTTAAACTTTCATTTATATAAACTTCATAAATCCACATATCAAAAAAATTTATAGACAGATTATTTTGTAAATAGATTACAATTGAATATAGAGCTTGTAAGATACAATCTCGTTCGGCCATGTTCGATTTTAATAAATAAAAGATATCATCACGTACGTAATAAAAATGTTTAAATTGAATACTTTGCAAAATTAATTTTGTGAGTGACGATAGTTTTTTTTCATATTTAAAATGAAAAGTTTTAATCTGGAAATTTTTTGGAAAATTTAATGTTAATTCTACTCGTCGCTTTTTTGGTGGGTCGGCAGACCGATCGTACTCGATCTTCGCCCTCAGTTTTGCATATCTTTCTTGTGAAAAAATATCTAAAAGTTCGGATGGTCTTGACGGTCTTAGTCCTACTACATCTACATCCTTTAATTGGTTTGGATGTGATACATCCTTTAAAAGTTTTGAGTATTTTAAATCTTTTAAATGTTGTGATTGTGATACATTATCTATCAATTCTGATAGCAATAATTCCATTTAGTCGATGTCCTTTTAACGTTGTGATTTTTTATCCGATTTAACATGTGATTTAAAAGTTCTTGTAGAGATAAACTCACCCAGTTTATGTCCAACTAATTGATCAGAAATAAAAATTGGAACATGCTGTTTTCCATTATAGACAGCTATTGTAAATCCTACCATATTCGGTAAAATTGTTGAACTACGTGACCAAGTTTTAATCACTTCTTTTTTCCCACTGATATTCATTTTCTCAATTTTTTTTAATAGATGATAAGCAACGAAAGGTGTTTTTTTTAATGATCTTGACATATTTCAGAATCTCATTACTAAATTTTTATAAATTAATTATCAAGGTCGACGAAGAATATAAGCATCACTTAATTTTTTCATTTTTCGAGTTTTTTTACCTAATGCAGGTCTTCCCCAAGGGGTTAAAGGTTTAGTACGACCAATAGGTGCTCGACCTTCCCCACCTCCATGCGGATGGTCGCATGGATTCATAACTGAACCTCGAACTGTTGGACGTTTTCCTAACCATCGTGTACGACCAGCTTTCCCACTTTCAACCAAAAAAGCATCATTGTTACTTAATTCACCAATTGTGGCAAAACACTCTTTTCGAATTAACCTAATTTCTTTAGATGGTAATCGTAAAGTTACAAAATTTTCTTGCTTAGCTAAAATTTTTGCTGATGTGCCTGCAGCCCGCACAATTTGTCCTCCGCTATTAGGAATTAGTTCAATATTATGAACCGATGTTCCTAAAGGAATCTCATTTAATGGTAAAGTATTCCCAATCTTTAATGGAATTGCTTTTCCAGATAGAATTGTGTCACCAATATTTAAATGATTCGGGTGTAAAATATAACGTTTTTCACCGTCAATAAAATGGACTAATGAAATTCGAGCATTTCTATATGGATCATACTCAATAGATTTGACAATACCAGGAATATCATATTTATTACGTTTAAAGTCAATGATTCGATATTGCTTTTTATGACCGCCACCTCTATGTCGTATAGTAATAATTCCTCTATTGTTTCTACCTTTATTTCTATGATTATTTTTAACTAAACTTTTTTCTGGTTTATTCGTTGTTATTTCCGAAAATGATGAAAGGGCTCTATTACGTGTTCCCGGTGTATATGATTTGTAAAGACGAATACTCATAAACTTTTATATAATTCATTAAATTTATTCGGCAAATAAGTTTATTGTATCGCCTTTCGATAACGTTACAATCGCTTTTTTATAATGTGATTTACACCCTATATATTGACCGATTCTTTTTTTCTTTTTAGGTAAATGGACAGTATTAACTTTTATAACTTTAACATTAAATAAAAATTCAATTGTGGACTTAATTGTTGGTTTATCAGATTTAGGACTTACAACAAAACTATATTGATTATTTGATAATAATCGTGTTGATTTATCCGTAATAATTGGATATTTTATAATTTCTAAATTTACGTTATGAAGATCTAAATAATTAGTCACAATAAATCTCCTTTATATCATTTATAGCTAATGGTGTTATTAAAATTTGTTTTGCTTTTAATAAACTTAAAGTATTTAAATTGGATGCTAGAATTAATTCAATATTGCTTAAATTTTGGGTCGATAATTTTAAAGATTCTGTTTTCTTAGAAACAACTAGTAAAATTTTTTGATTTATATTTTGAGTATACTTTTGACACATATTCCAAAACACTTTTGTCTTAGGTTCAATAATTAATGACTCTAATTCGTCAATTATCGAAATAGTATTTCGTTTATTATAAAGTAAGGTTTGAAGTGCTAAATTACGTTCTTTTTTATTTAATTTTAAATTAGTTATTTTCGATTTTGGACCGAAGATAACACCACCTCCACGCCATAATGGCGAACGACTTGACCCTGCTCTTGCTCTACCAGTACCTTTTTGTTGCCAAGGTTTTTTTCCACCACCTCGAACTTCACTTCTAGTTTTTGTCGAAACTGTTCCTTGTTTTTGTGAAAGTTGGTGTCTTAAAATATCTCTATGAATTAAATAATTGCCAGAATTTTCTAATATATTAAGTTTAATATTATATTTATGAGGTAATATTTGTCCACTTGAATTTAATAAATTATATTGTATAATTTTTTGAACAGTCATATAAGATTTTCCTAATATTTATTTAGTTAATCATATTTTTTATGTATTATTTAGACGGAACAATGGTAAGCAAATTACCTGGTTTTCCCGGAACAGATCCTTTAACAACTAAAATATTTTCATCATTATTTACTTGAATAATCATTAACTTTTTGACGTTTGTAATTTTATTTCCAAGTTGTCCTGCCATTTTTTTTCCTGGTAAGACTCGTCCTGGGGATGTACCCATACCAATGGATCCAGGACCTCTATGATTTTTTGAACCATGCGTCATAGGACCACGAGCAAAATTATGACGTTTTTGAAGACCTGAAAAGCCTTTTCCTATACTTTTGGCTGTGATATTAATTAACTGTCCTGCAAAAAGTGAGTTAACATCTAAAACTTGTCCAACATTAAAATCAGCAGAATCATTTACACGAAATTCCTTTAAATATTTTAAAGGTTGAATATTTGACTTTTGTAAATGACCTAGCTCGGATTGTGTTAATGATTTTGCTAAAACATTTCCATAACCAACTTGAATTGCATTATACCCATCATTTAATGTAGTCTTAACTTGAGTAACTATACAAGGTCCAACTTTTAAAATTGTAACAGGAATAATGTTTCCTGTTTCATCAAATATTTGGGTCATTCCAATTTTGTTTCCTAATAGACCTAAAGACACAATATTTTTCTCCAAATAGTACTTATATATATATATATATA
>Ga0115103_1008340_pt1 | contig 15886 bp, 31 predicted proteins | sample MBTome_2_FD_89643 | JGI IMG/M metagenome (GOLD analysis project Ga0115103, IMG submission 89643) | Marine eukaryotic communities from Pacific Ocean to study complex ecological interactions - MBTS_5May14_M1_3um Metatranscriptome... | ecosystem: Environmental > Aquatic > Marine > Oceanic | place... | reverse complement strand
TCCGTCCCCAAATTAAGTATCAGTAAAACGTAGAAAAATAGAGGCTTTAGGACCTTACCTTTCTATTATATTTACTCTAATGTTAATTATTTTAATTATAGATAAATTGTATCTTTTTTTATTTCTTTTAATTTATACGGATTCTTCTACTAGCATTGGACTAATAATTTAAAATACTATTCTAATGTTTCATTTTCATTTTCACTATCAGCTTCTAATTCCAGTTTTTGAATATACGATCGGCGTAAAGTTGTATCACGATACGTGCTTATAATACGTTGACGATTTAGAGAAACATCATCTCGGAATAATTTCGTATTTACAATAGATTCACGACCTATAGCTATTCGACCTGAACGTGTACATTCTAATATTTGAAATTTATTAATTAATTGTTCAATCGCAATTATTTTTTCTGAATTACCAGAAACTTCAATAATCAATGCATTTTCACCAAAATCAACAACTTTTGCGCGGAAAAAGGTAATAATTTCTAAAATTTTTGATCGTTGCGGTATTGGGCAAATAATCTTAACTAAAAGTATTTCGCGATTTATTGCAGGTATAGTTGTTAAGTCCTGCACTTTCATTACGGGTATAAATTTATAAAGTTGTTTAGTTATCTGCCCAACAATCAAATTATTACCAAATACCACTAGAGTCAAACGTGACATAGTTTCGAATTCAGTTGTTCCAACTGCTAAACTATCAACTGCAAAACCACGGCGTGCTAATAAACTAGTAATTCGTGTTAAAATATTTGGATGATTTTCCATTAAAATGGAAAGAGTACATTCATAGTCCATAAAAATTTATTATAAAAAAATCATTAATCAGTATTAAGCTCAATAGTATTAACTAATTTTATTTTAGTTAATACTATTTAAAGTGGTATATTAGGATAAACAAATACGGTAAAATACACCTGGCGGTAAATCAGACTCGACTAATAAATCGAAGATATTAATATCAGAATTAGAATAAATATCTAAGATTCGTTTATGAACTCGAATTTCAAAATGTTCACGAGAATCCTTATCTACATGTGGCGAACGTAATACACAATAGATACGTTTATCTGTCGGTAACGGAATTGTACTAATTTTATTAGAATTAAGACTTTGAATCATATCGGTAATTTTCCGACATGATTCAGTTAAAAGTTCGTGATTAAACGATTCTAGTCTAACCCGAATCTTTTCATTTGTAATACTCGACATAAATTTTTATATTTATTTAACAATTTTTGATACAACACCTGCACCAATTGTTCGGCCACCTTCACGAATCGCAAATCGCATACCTTCTTCAATAGCAACCGGGTAAATTAGTTCTGCTGTCATTTTAATACGATCTCCAGGCATTACCATTTCTACAACAGTACCGTCATCAGCAGTAAATTGTGTAATTGAACCAGTAACGTCAGTTGTTCGTACGTAGAATTGAGGTCGGTAACCTGTAAAGAATGGTGTGTGACGACCACCTTCTTCTTTTGTTAATACATATACTTCTGATTCGAAGTGTGTGTGTGGAGTAATTGTACCTGGTTCAGATAGAACCATACCACGTTCAATATCTTCACGCGTTACACCACGTAATAAAATACCTACGTTATCACCGGCAAAACCTTCGTCAAGAGTTTTTTGGAACATTTCAATACCTGTAATTGTTGTTGTACGTGTTTCACCAACACCAACAATTTCTACAGTTTCACCTACCTTAACAACACCACGTTCAATACGACCTGTAGCTACTGTACCACGTCCTGTAATTGAGAATACATCTTCAATTGCCATTAAGAACGTTTTTTCTGTATCACGTTCTGGTGTTGGAATATATTCATCAACAGCATCCATTAATGCAAAGATTTTATCAACCCATGGGTTTTCACCACGAGCAATTGCAGGGTTTGCTGAGATTGCTTCAATAGCTTGTAAAGCAGAACCAGGACAAATTGGAATATCATCACCTGGGAAGTCGTATGATGATAATAGTTCACGAACTTCTAATTCAACTAATTCTAACAATTCTTCATCATCTACTTGGTCTTCTTTATTTAAGAAAACTACGATATCAGGTACACCAACTTGTTTTGATAATAGAATATGCTCACGTGTTTGTGGCATTGGTCCATCTGCAGCTGATACTACTAAAATTGCACCATCCATTTGAGCCGCACCGGTAATCATGTTTTTTACATAATCGGCGTGACCTGGACAATCTACGTGTGCATAGTGACGAGTTTCTGTTTCATATTCTACGTGTGCTGTATTAATAGTAATACCACGAGCACGTTCTTCTGGAGCAGCATCAATATCACTATATGATTTTGCATCAATCGTTTCGTTACCTAATGCTAACGTTGCTGTAATTGCGGCTGTTAATGTTGTTTTACCATGATCAACGTGGCCAATTGTACCAATATTTACATGGGGTTTTGTACGTTCAAATTTTTCGCGTGCCATTTTATAATTTTCCTTAAGAAGTTGAAATTTAGAGTTTTAATAAGCTTTTGGCGAGAAAAGAAGTTAATAACGAAAATGTGCAAAAGCTTTATTTGCTTCAGCCATTCTATGTGTTTCTTCTTTTTTCTTAATAGTATTACCTATTTCATTAGATGTGTCAATGATTTCATTTGCTAATTTTATTGCCATTGAACGACCACCTCGTTGTTTTGAATAAGTTAGAATCCAACGTAACGCTAAATTAGTTGCTCGAAAAGCCCCTACTTCAATTGGAACTTGATATGTTGAACCACCGATTCGACGTGCTTTTACTTCAACAATTGGACTTGCGTTTTTGATTGCTTTTTCAAACACTAATAATGGATCTTGTTCAGTTTTTTTTTGAATAATTTCAAAAGCTGCATTAACAATATTTTGTGCAATATTTTTTTTACCAGATTTTAAAATACGAGCGGTTAATAAACTTACTAGGTAACTATTATAAACCGGATCTGGTTCTGGAAATCGTTTTTTTGCTATATTTCGACGTGACATAAATGAAGTACTATGATTTAATAATAATTTTGATTAAAAATGAAAATAATTTCATTCGTTTATTTTGGCTTCTTAACACCATATTTTGAACGGCCTTGTGCACGGTCTTTTACACCACCACTATCTAAGGCACCACGAATAATATGATATCTTACCCCGGGTAAATCTTTCACACGTCCACCGCGAATTAATACAACTGAATGTTCTTGTAAATTATGCCCAATTCCAGGAATATAAGCTGTAACTTCAAAGCCTGACGTTAGACGAACACGTGCAACTTTACGAATTGCTGAATTCGGTTTTTTTGGGGTTGTTGTATAAACTCGAGTACAAACTCCACGTCTTTGTGGACAACTTACTAATGCAGGTGATTTTGTTTTTTTTTCGTATCTGAATACGTGGTGAACGAACTAATTGTTCTATAGTTGGCATATTTTTAAAAATTAAATATTTATAAGTTAATGTTTAATTGTCCGAATCTAATCCATATTTTTTCATAAATCGATCTACCCGACCTTCACTATCGATGATAGTTTGTGAACCGGTATAAAATGGATGATTTCCTGACCAAACATCAATGTTTATTTCTGGTACAGTAGAACCAATTGTAAATAATACTTTTCCATCACATAGTACCTTGGCTTCTGGATACCAAGTAGGATGTATTTCAGATTTTGGCATATAGTTTTAAAATTTCTTAATAGATTAACGTTTTGAATATTGTGGAGCTTTTCGAGCTTTTCGTAAACCATATTTTTTTCGTTCTTTAATACGTGAATCACGTGTTAATAGACCATAGGGTTTTAAAATCGGACGATTGTTTGGATCCATCTTACATAATAACCGAGAGACACCTAGTTTGATTGCATCAGTTTGGCCTGTTAAACCACCACCTTTAACTAAAACAATAATATCAAACTGGTTTTCTAAATTTACATATTTTAATGGTGCCCAAATATTATTTAAATATGTTGTATTATATTGTAAATATTTTTCTCCAGGAACGTTATTTATAACGATTTGTCCATTACCAGGAACTAAGAAAACTCTTGCAGTAGCTTGTTTTCTACGACCAATTCCAATTTTTTCTTTTTGAAAATTGTATTCAAAAGTTGTATTCATATTATTTTTTATAAATTTAGTAATTGAGGATTTTGAGCTACATGTTTATGTGTACTACCATTAAAAACTTTTAATCGTTTAAACATTACACGGCCCAAAGGTCCTTTCGGTAACATACCTTTTACTGCTTTTTCGATAATTCTTTCTGGTAAACGATCCCGAAGATTTTGTAAGTTTTCTTTACGCCAATTTCCCGGTCGACCAGAGTGATAAAAATATGTTTTTTGAAGTTCTTTTTTCCCAGTTACTTTAATATTTTTGGCATTTGTAACAATAACATAATCACCAATATCAACAGAAGGATGATAATCAACCTTATGCTTTCCAATTAAAATATTTGCTATCTCACTAGCTATTCGACCTAATGTTTTCCCATCAGCATCAACAATATACCATTTTTTCTCAGTATAAGTTGAAGCGGGAATATGTGTTTTATTCATACGTTTTGGTATTTAAAAAATAATTAACTTAACGTTATTCCTAACTTGTTTTTTAAGGCTGCAAAAACTTCATTCGCAGATTTACGACCAAAGTTTTTAATTTCTTGTAATTGTTCAGGAGAATACTTCAATAATTGTCCTACTGTATTAATCTGAGCCCGTTTTAAACAATTATAAGCACGGACTGGAAGTTGTAATTCTTCAATTGGTATATTTGTATTAGGGTCTAATGAAAGTGCTGAGTTATTTGAATTTTCAGACTCTAAAATTTTGTCAACAAATGTCGTCTTAGTAATTGAACTAAATAAATCAACAATCATTTGTGACGCATTTAAGATAGTTGTTGCAGGACTTATACTACCATTTGTCCAAATTTCTATAAGTAAACGCTCAGTTACTTCATTATTTTCATTATAAACATTCTCAATTTTAAAATCGACTTTCTGTACTGGCATAAAAATCGCATCCATTTCTAAAAAATCGTTAGATTTTTCATAAAAATTTTGACTAGCTAATTTATACCCAACCCCGTATTCAAATTTAAATTCAATTTCTAAAAAATTCGAATCAGAAATCGTTGCAATATAATGATTTGGGTTAATAATTTCTAAATTTGAAGGTAATTCAATTAAATTTGCGGTAATAACAGCAGGTCCTTTAATTTTTAATCGACCAAACTCTGTCTCATTTGTTTTATGTTTTAAAACGATACCTTTTAGATTTAATAATAATTCTAGAATGTCTTCGCGTACACCAGGTAAAGTTGAAAACTCATGAGTTATTCCCGCAATTCGAACTGCGGTTATTGCAAAACCCCCAATTTCACTTAAAAGAACTCTTCGGAGTAGATTCCCAATTGTAATCCCTTGTCCAAGAGCTAATGAATTAATTAAAAACTGTCCATACAATGCACCTGATTCGGTTTTTTTTGTTTTTAGACATTTAATACTTAAATTTTGCATAATTTAAATTCGTGTTATAAATTATTCTGAATAAGAATTATACACGACGACGTTTTGGTGGTCGACAACCATTATGTGGTACTGGGGTAATATCTTGAATTGAATTAATTTCAAAACCTGCACCTTGAATCGACCGAATTGCTGTTTCACGGCCGGAACCTTGTCCTTTAACTAAAATTTGAACTGTTTTTAAGCCCGCGCTAAACGCTTCAGCGCCCGCTTTTTCAGCAGCCATCTGAGCTGCGAACGGCGTTCCTTTTCGCGCACCTTTAAATCCAACACTTCCTGCTGAAGCAGCTGAAATTGTGTCGCCAGTTAAATTACTTATTGTAACAATTGTATTATTAAAAGTCGATTGAATATGTACAACCCCTGCCGTAAATTGTTTCTTATCTTTTGTTATTTTTCGAATTTTTTGCACCATATTAGATAAACCTTATAGATTAGGTTAATAAGTTATTTTTTCTTACTACTAACAGTTTTCTTTGCCCCACGACGTGTACGTGCATTAGTACGGGTACGTTGACCACGAATCGGCAAACTATTCCGATGACGTTGGCCACGAAAACAATTAATTTCATTTAAACGTTTAATATTTAATGCATTAAATCGACGTAAATCACCTTCTAATTTTAGTTCACAAGTCTCTAGGACTTTTTTTAATGCTACTGTTTCTTCAATTGTTAGATCTTCTGTTCTTGTTGTATCATCGATATTCGCTGATTCAACAAGTTTTTTTGCTGATTGTATACCAATACCATGAATAGCTGTTAAAGAATATGCGATTCGTTTTTTGTTTGGTAAATCGACCCCTATTAATCTTATCACTTGATTAACTCCTTTAAATTTTTAACCTTGACGTTGTTTATGTTTTGGATTCTGACAAATAACCATAATTTTTCCGTTTCGTTTAATTACACGGCATTTATCACACATTTTTTTTACTGATGGACGAACTTTCATTAGAAAATTTTGTTTAATTTAATTTAATGGTGCTATTTTAACATTTCTTTATAGATATTCGATAAAATAACACTACGAATTTGTCGGGTCATATCTAATGTAACACCAACCAAAATTAATAAGGATGTTGCACCTAAACCCTTAAGATTTGATACGTGTAAAACGGCTTCTATTATATTAGGGAATGTAGTTAAAATTGCTAAAAAGAATGCACCAATAAAAGTAATTCTTTTCATGATTTGTTTTAAATAATAAGTAGTAGCTTTACCCGGTGGAACACCGGGAATACTTACAGCCATTTTTTGTAAATCTTCAGAAATTTCTTTAGGATTTAAAACAATTGTTGAATAGAAATAACTAAATGTTAAAATTAAAGTAAAATAACTTACCCAATAAATAAGTTTTGATGATTTTAAAAGAAATGGTAATGTTGCAATTGGTATAATTCCGGCATTAATTAAATAATTTGGTAGCACTAAAATTGAAGCGGTAAAAATAATCGGCATTACCCCAGCTTGGTTTAAACGTAAAGGGATGTAATTATTTTTGGGTAAATCAGATACTACTGGATTATTTTGACTTAATTGTTTAGCTGAAATTAATGGAATGATTCTACTACCTTCTTGTAATAAAATGATTCCACAAATTACAATAAAAAATAATACTGCAATTAAGAAAATTGAAACAGGATTTAAATAATCGCTACTTTCCGTAAGAATACTTTTTGCTAAATTCGGTAAGCTTGAGGCAATGTTTGTAAAAATTAGTAAAGAAGCTCCATTTCCTAACCCGTATTCTGTTATTAATTCACTAATCCATAGTACTATCATAGCGCCTGCGGTTAAAGAAATTACAATTTCAAATGCTAATTCTATATTCCAATTAAAAAGAATTTTTTTTAAGAAAATAGCAATACTTGAACTTTGAATAATGGCCCAACCAAGACATACGAAACGGGTTATTTGATTAATTTTTCGTCGTCCTGGTGCTCCTTCTTCTTTCTGTAACCGTTTCAAATCAGGAATAACACCAACTAAAACTTGCATTAAAATTGATGCATTGATGTAAGGAAAGATATTTAAAGTAAACAATCCTAGTACAAAAACGTTATCATTTGAAAAAGTATTTACAAATCGTGCAATTGAACTATTTTGAATATAATATGTAAGGTAACTTTGTTCAATTCCAGGAACAGGTAAAAATGTTCCAATACGAACAAATGCTAATAAAGCTAAACTTACTAATATTCGTTTTAAAAGTATGTTACTACCTGCATTTCTCTGGCGTTCCGTTCTCATTTTGTATAATTAATAAATTTTATTAGATATAGTTAATCCTATTCACTTAACGTAAGACTTCGTTTTTTCAGAACTTGGGATTTTGTTGTTAAATTATCTAATGCACAAACAGCGGCTCGAGCATTATTTAGTAAATTATTAGAGCCTAATTGTTTTGCAATTACATTTTTAATACCAGCAACTTCTAAAACTGTTCGAACAGCACCACCCGCAATTACACCAGAACCTTCAATTGAAGGACGCATAATAACGTGACATGCACCGAAAGTTCCTGTCACCCGGTGAGGGATACTTAAGGATTTGGTAATTGGAACTTGAATTAAATGTTTGATTCCATCTGTTTTTGCTTTTTTAAATGCATTAACTACGTCGTCTGCTTTCGCTACTCCTACGCCAACTTTACCCTTTTCATCTCCAATAACTACTACTGCACGAAAACTTAATTTTTTACCACCTTTTGTAACTTTCGAAACTCGGCTAATCTTAATTAATCGTTCAACTAGCTGTGGCTGACGATTTCGATCGTTACGTCGGCCTGTTTTTTTTAATTTATTAACTTGTTTTAAATCAGTATTCATAAAGATTTATTTTGTATTTAATATTGTCATTAATAATTAGAATTCTAGCCCACCTTCACGAGCACCCTCAGCTAATGCTTTAATACGACCATGATATAGATAAGGCCCACGGTCAAAAATAATTGTTTTAATATTTTGTTCTAAACTTCGTTCAGCTAACTTTTGTCCAATTATTTTTGAAGCTTCGCAGGTTTTACCAGTTTTAAGTTCAACTTTAATTTCTGGATCAAGTGTAGAACATGAAACTAGTGTTTTAAAATTTACATCATCAATAATTTGCGCGTAAATATGTTGATTTGAACGGAAAACTGATAATCTTGGGCGTTCAACTGTACCTTTTACTGACCCACGTAATGTTTCACGCTTTTTTAATTTTTTTTTTAGAGTTTTCATATGTTTATTTTTTTCCTGATTTACCAGCTTTACGTTGTACGATTTCACCTTCATAAAGGATTCCTTTTCCTTTATAAGGCTCTGGTGGTCGCCATGAACGGATTTGGGCAGCAAATAACCCCAATTGGGCTTTGTCACAGCCTGATAAATTTAATGTTGTATTTTTTATAACTTCAACGCTAACACCTTCAGGAACTGGAATATTAACGGGATGACTATATCCTAAATTTAAAACCAGTTCTTTACCTTGAACCGCAGCACGATAACCAACTCCTTGTAAGTTTAAAGTGATCTTAAATTGTTCAGAAACACCCATCACCATATTGTTGACTAGTGTTCTATATAAACCATGTAATGATCGGTTTGTGCGACTTTGTGTTTCTAAATTTAAAACTAAAGTGTCATCAACTTGCTCAATTTTAATACTATCTGGAATAGTATCTTGTAATGTACCAAACTTTCCTTTTACAGTAATATCTGCCCCATTAAAAGTAACATCAACACTCGTTGGAATTTTAATAGGTAACTTTCCTATACGTGACATATCTTTTTCCCGATTACCAAATATAACATAAAACTTCACCACCAATACCTAGTTTTTTTGCTTTTAGGTTTGTCATCACACCTTGTGAGGTAGAGATAATAGCAATACCTAAATTATTTAAAACTTTTGGTAGTTGTTTAGAATTTGCATAAACTCGTAAACCTGGTTTACTAATTCGTTTAATTGTACAAATAACAGGTTCACGATCTTTTCCAGTATATTTTAATGAAAGTAAAATATAATTTTCTTTTTCATCACTATATAGTTCAAAATCCTCAATAAACCCTTCTTCTTTTAAAATAGCACTAATTGCTGCCGACATTTTTGTAGTAGGCACTTGTACGATTTGATGCTTAACCATATTAGCATTTCGAATTCGGGTTAACATATCCGAAATTGTATCTGTTACCACTAATTTCTCCTTCTTGTTTTATTAATCATTAAATGGGAATCCAAATTCAGCTAAAAGTGCTTTACTTTCATCTTTATTGTTTCCAGTTGTTACAATTGTAATGTCAAAACCTCGGATTTGGTCAACATCTTCATAATTAATTTCTGGGAAAATTAATTGCTCTTTGATTGCAAATGCATAATTACCATCTCGATCAAAACTTTTTGAAGATAAACCTTTAAAATCTCGAACTTGTGGTAAAGTTAAATTTATTAACTTATCAAAAAATGTATACATTTTTTCCCCACGTAAGGTCACAGTAAGCCCAAGATCCATATCTTCACGGATTTTAAATCCCGCATTTGATTTTTTCGACTTTGTAATAATCGGTTTTTGACCTGTTACGGTACGAAACTCTTCAATACTTTTTTTTAAAATATTACTATTTTGTGCTGCTAAACCTAAACCTCGGTTCACCTGAATTTTTTCTAACTTTGGTATTTGGTGAGAGTTCTGATAATTAAGCTTTTGTCCTAAATTAGGAATTACTTGTTCTTTATAAATAGTTCTAAAGCGTGGAGTCATATTAAAAAACTCTTTTAATTTTTGATAATTTTTACATTTGAGTGGTGAATTGGAGCTTCAATTTGCTTAATTTCTCCAACATCACCTTGTTGATTAGGTTTTATATGTTTAAATTTTAAATTGATACCTTTTACAATTATTTTTCCAGTATTTGGATAAATTTTAATAATTTCACCTGTTTTTTCTTTGTCGAAGCCGGAAATAATTTGAACATTATCCCCAATTTTCACATGTATTTTTTGTTTTTTAGACATTTATACAACCTCCGGAGCTAATGAAACAATTTTTGAAAAGTTTTTGTCCCGAATTTCTCGTGCAATTGGTCCAAAAATACGTGTTCCACGTGGATTACTATCATTATTCACGATTACAGCTGCATTATCATCAAAACGGATAAACATACCATCAGCGCGACGAATAGTTTTACTTGTACGGACTATAACAGCTCGAACAACATCTGAACGTTTAACGGGCATATTAGGCGTAGCTTCTTTAACGACACCGACGATAGTATCACCGACTTTTCCATATTTACGACTGCCACCTAATACACGAATACACATAATTTTTTTGGCTCCAGTATTATCAGCCACTGTTAATATTGTTTGAGGGTAGATCATAAAAGTTTGATTTTAACTAAATTAGAGATGATTTTGAAAGGATCTTTTTTAATATCCATCGTTTATGACGACTTAATGGACGAGATTCCTGAACTAGAATTTGATCCCCAATATTGCATTCATTAATTTCATCATGTACTAAATACTTTTTCGTTTTAACAACAGTTTTGGAATAAATCGGATGTGAATATCTGTCTTCTACTTTTATCACAACACTTTTTTGCATATTGTTGCTTATTACAACACCAATCTTTTCTTTTACTGGCATATTGAACTCCTTAAGTTTATAGTAATGTGTTACCTGTCGTTTTTTCGGCTAATTCTAACCTTAAGGTTAAAAGTGTTTTTAATTGTGCCAATTTGTGTTTTGTCATTTTTATTTCATGCGATTTAAATGACTGTCGTGTTGCTTTTCGAAATTGTAAATTAAACAATTCTTTTTCAAATTTTAAAATTGACTCAGCAATTTCGGAATTTGATAACTCAAGTATATCTTTGAATTTAGGTAACCCCATCAACTACTCATCCTTATTTTTTAAAATAAATTTTGTTTTGATTGGTAATTTGTAAGATGCTAATTTCATTGCAGCACGTGCTGTTTCTTGTGAAACCCCTGCCATTTCGAAAATAACAGTTCCTGGTTTTACTGTAGCTACCCAGTAGTCTACAGCACCCTTACCTGATCCCATTCGAGATTCAGCAGCACGTGCTGTTACAGTTTTATCCGGAAAGATTTTAATCCATAATTTACCACCACGCTTTGTATATCGTGTAATTGTTCGACGGGTAGCTTCGATTTGACGTGATGTAATCCATGATGGTTCTAATGCCTGAAGACCATAGTCACCAAAAACAACTGTATTACCACGTGTAGCTTTTCCTCGCATGCGACCACGGTGAAATTTTCTATATTTTGTTCTCTTTGGACTTAACATAATTAATTTTTAGATAGTAGATATAAGTATTTAAATTAATGAATAATCAATCCATTACTTATTTTAATATTTCATTTTTAAAGATCCAAACTTTAATACCTAATACACCATATATTGTATTGGCTTCTTTTGTAGCATAATCAATATCAGCTCTTAGAGTTTGTAAAGGAACTCGACCTTCTCTGAACCATTCACTTCGAGCAATCTCAGCTCCATTCAGTCGCCCAGAGACTTGAATTTTAATACCACTAACGTTGTTATCTTGTGCTTGTTGCATCGCTTCCCGAACAGCTCGACGGAACGGAATTCGATCTTCTAATTGTTTTACAACTAAATCACCTAACAAAGCAGCATCTAAGCTCACTTTTTCTACTTCGCTAACCTTAATTGTAATTTGACGAGTAGTCGGTAAAATTTTTTTTAGATTAGTTAGTAAATTTTTAATTCCTGTTCCATTTTCACCTACTAGAACACCAGGTCTACCAGTCTCAATAGTAAGTTTAATTTGGTCGCTTAAACTATTACGACTAATATGAACATTAGAAATACTTGCTGTTTTTGTAAATTGATTTAAATATGTTCGAATTTGATCGTCTTCTTTTAGTAGATTTGCATATTCACGTAAATTGGCATACCATGCAGATCGATGATCTTGTGTGATTCCTAATCGAAATCCTAATGGATGTGTTTTTTGACCCACTTAACTAGTCCTTTAAATAATATTGAATAATTTATCGTTTAATATTAAGTTATAGATTTAACGACAATTGTTATGTGACACGTTGGTTTTAATATTTTATATGCTCGACCTTGTGCACGAGGTCGAATTCGTTTTAATTTTGGCCCTTCATCGGCAAATGCTGTTTCGATAATTAATGTTCTTTTATCAATATCAAAATTATTTTTAGCATTCGATGCAGCCGAATGTAGAACTTGCCAAACTGGCCCACTAGCTTTATATGGAAGAAATTCTAAAATCATTAATGCATCTTGATAAGATTTTCCACGAATTTGATTTAGAACTCTTCTCACTTTTTGGGGAGACATTCGGACATATTTTGCAACGGCTTGAACTGACTGAACATCCGACATAAAGTATATTCTCCTTCACTTTATCTATAAAATTTTTGTAATTAACGTTGTGCTTTTCGATCAGTTTTAATGTGTGTGCGGAACGTACGTGTTGTCACTAATTCCCCTAATTTATGCCCAACTAACTGATCAGAAATAAATACAGGTACATGCTGTCTACCATTATAAACTGCAATCGTATGGCCTACCATCATTGGTAAAATAGTTGACGCACGTGACCAAGTTTTAATTGTATCTTTTTTGCCACTGGCTTCCATTTTTTCAATTTTTTTTAATAAATGATAAGCAACAAATGGACCTTTCTTAATTGATCTTGCCATCTTAAACGAGTAATTTTTTTTATTAAAGTTTATTTATTTTTATTTCCGACGTCGAAGAATATATGCATCACTTAATTTTTTCGTTTGACGCGTTTTTACTCCTAATGCCGGTTTACCCCATGGGGTTAATGGACGACTACGACCAATAGGTGCTCGACCTTCACCACCACCATGTGGGTGATCGCATGGATTCATTACTGAACCACGAACGGTAGGACGTTTTCCTAACCAGCGTGTTCGACCAGCTTTACCACTTTGAACTAAAAATGCTTCACTATTACTAACTTCACCAATTGTAGCAAAACATTCTTGTCGGACTAATCGAATTTCTTTTGAGGGTAAGCGTAAGGTAACGTAATTACCTTCTTTTGCTAAAATTTTTGCTGACGTTCCAGCAGCTCTAACAATTTGGCCACCACGATTAGGAATTAATTCAATATTATGTACTGATGTTCCTAACGGAATTTCACTTAATGGTAAAGCATTTCCGATTGAAAGAGGAGCATTTGAACCGGCAATAATTTTACTACCCACAGTTAACTTATTTGGGTGTAAAATATATCTTTTTTCTCCATCTTTATAATACACTAAAGCAATTTGTGCATTTCGATTAGGATCAAATTCTATAGATGCTACCGTTGCTTCAATATTATATTTATTTCGTCGAAAATCAATTAATCGATATCTTCTTTTGTGTCCACCACCACGATGACGTACGGTGATAACGCCACGATTGTTACGTCCTTTATGACGGTGATTCTTACGGATTAAAGTTTTTTCGGGTCTATCTGTCGTAATTTCATCAAATGTTGAAAGGGCACGATTTCTTGTACCAGGTGTATATGATTTATAAAGGCGAATACTCATAAACTTGATTAATAAATGTAGTTTTTAATTTTCTGCAAATAAATTTATTGTATCACCTTCTGATAATGTTACAATTGCTTTTTTATATTGAGGTTTCCAACCAATATATTTTCCTACACGTTTTTTCTTTCTTGGCAGATTTGATGTTGTTATTTTTGTTACAGTTACATCAAATAAATATTCAATTGATTGCTTAATTGTAGTTTTATCAGATTGGCCATTGACAATAAAACTGTACTGATTATTCTCTAGTAATCGAGTCGTTTTATCAGTAATAAGAGGGTATTTTATAATATTAGCAACATTACAATTCAAATATGTAAAATTAGTCACAATAAATCTCCTTTATATCACTTATTGCTGATGGGGTTAATATAATTGATTTTGCTTTTAATAAGCTTAAAGTATTTAAGCACGAAGCTGAAATTAATTCTACATTTTTTAAATTTCGTGTAGCTAATTTCAATTCATTTGTTTTATTTGAAACAATAATAAGTGTTTTATGTTCTAAGAAAACACTACAATTCTTACATACATTTGAAAAAGCTTTTGTACTTGGTGTTGTAATACTTGTTTCTAAATCATTAATAATAGAAATTGAGTTTCTTTTATTATATAAAAGAGTTTGTAAGGCTAATTGTCGTTCTTTTTGATTTAGTTTATACGTAATTTGTTTTGGTTTTGGACCAAAGATAACACCACCACCTTTCCATAAAGGAGATGTATTTGAACCTGCTCGCGCTCGACCGGTTCCTTTTTGTTGCCAAGGTTTTCGGCCACCACCTCTTACTTCACTTCGTGTTTTTGTTGAAACAGTCCATTGTCGTTTATTTTTTTGATGGCGTGAAATATCTTTATGAAGTAAATAATTTCCTGATTCTTCAACGACGCTTAATTCTATTTTTTTGTTCTTCACTTAATACTTGCCCATCTGTGTCTAGCACATTATATGTAACAAATTTTTGAACAGCCATAATTTATTCCACTATAGTTCAATTCTAAATTTTAATTTGTGTAAATATTAGTTAAATATTATTTAGAAGTCATAATATTTAGTAAATTGCCTGGCTTTCCAGGAACAGAGCCTTTCACAACCAATATATTTTCATCAATATTTACTTGAATAACTTTTAATTTTCTAATATTTACTGTTTTATTTCCTAATTGTCCTGCCATTTTTTTACCAGGTAATACACGGCCAGGAGATGTACCCATACCGATTGAACCTGGCTGACGGTGATTTTTTGAACCATGAGTCATAGGTCCTCGGGCAAAACTATAACGTTTTTGTAAACCTGAAAAACCCTTGCCGGAACTTTTTCCTGTAACATCTATAAGTTGACCTTCGGTAAATGCTTCAGCAGTAATAACCTGTCCGACAGTAAAATCTTCTGGATTATTAACTCGAAATTCTTTAAGATATTTTAATGGTTGAATATTTGATTTTTGTAAATGACCCAATTGTGGTTGGGTTAAAGTTTTACTGGCTACATTTAAATAACCTATTTGAATCGCATTATAACCGTCCGATAAAGTTGTTTTAATTTGTGTTACGACACATGGTCCAACCTTTACAATTGTAACTGGAATTATATTCCCTGATTCGTCAAAAATCTGAGTCATTCCAATTTTATTTCCTAATAAACCTAAAGACACAATCCTTCTCCAGTTATATAAATATTAACACTACAAATTTTAACTTCTCATCATAAATTTGTTATCAAAAAAATATAAAATAATGAATATTATTTAATTTTCTGTAATAAGTTAGACTACT
>Ga0115103_1239947_pt1 | contig 16063 bp, 11 predicted proteins | sample MBTome_2_FD_89643 | JGI IMG/M metagenome (GOLD analysis project Ga0115103, IMG submission 89643) | Marine eukaryotic communities from Pacific Ocean to study complex ecological interactions - MBTS_5May14_M1_3um Metatranscriptome... | ecosystem: Environmental > Aquatic > Marine > Oceanic | place... | reverse complement strand
CTTTTGTTAATACCGCAGAGATAGCAGCTGTTAACGTAGTCTTACCGTGGTCAACGTGTCCGATTGTACCAACGTTTACATGTGGTTTCGAACGTTCAAATTTTTCTTTAGCCATTTTTCAATTACCTTAAAGTTTATTAAAAGCGCAGCCAAGATGACCGAGCTAGACTTTCACTAACTATTAAGTGAGTGCCTTACGAGAACCCAAGAGATTCAGTTATTGCCTCAACCACTATTTTTGGTGCTTCATTATATTGATGAAACTCCATAGAATAGGAAGCGCGGCCTTGTGTTGCACTACGCAAATCGGTAGCGTAACCAAACATTTCAGACAGCGGTACTAACGCATTCACTATCTTTGAGCCAGCCGGACCTTCGTCCATACCATCAATGATGCCACGGCGGCGATTTAAATCACCTACCACATCACCCATATTTGCTTCTGGCGTAGCAATTTCTACTTTCATGATAGGTTCGAGTAACACGGGAGAAGCTTCTAATGCCCCTTTGCGAAAACCTATCGAAGCGGCCACTTTAAAGGCCATTTCATTTGAATCTACTTCATGAAATGAGCCATCATAAAGTGTTACTTTTACATCTAACATAGGATAACCGGCTAATACACCGCTTTCCATTTGCTCTTGGCAGCCTTTTTCAACGGCGGGTATATATTCTTTAGGTACTGTACCGCCAACAATTTCATTGACAAATTCAAAGCCTTCGCCTTGGGGTAAAGGTTCCATTTTCAACCAAACATGACCAAACTGCCCTTTACCACCCGATTGACGAACAAATTTACCTTCAACCTCAACGGTTGAACCAATAGTTTCACGGTAAGCCACTTGTGGTTTACCAACATTACATTGCACACTAAATTCGCGTTTCATACGCTCAACAAGAATATCTAAGTGTAATTCACCCATACCAGATATAATGGTTTGGCCACTTTCTTCATCGCTAATGACCCGAAACGAGGGGTCTTCTGCCGCTAATTTGGCCAATGCATTAGCCAATTTTTCTTGATCTGCGATGGTTTTTGGCTCTACAGCAACTGAAATAACTGGTTCAGGAAACTCCATGCGTTCTAGTGTAATGACTTGTTTTACATCGCATAAGGTGTCGCCTGTTGTAACATCTTTTAGACCGATTGCGGCAGCAATATCGCCAGCTCGCACTTCTTTAATTTCTTGACGGTCATTGGCATGCATTTGGACAATACGTCCAAATCGTTCTTTTTTACCTTTCACCGGATTAAATACACTGTCACCTGTTTTAACGACGCCTGAATATACTCGAAAAAACGTCAAAGTACCGACAAAAGGGTCAGTAGCAATTTTAAAGGCTAAGGCTGAAAAAGGTGCCTTATCATCGGCTTCTCGGTGGCCTATTGTTTCGTTTTTATCGTCATTAATACCGCTGATTGCTTCAACATCAATAGGCGATGGTAAAAATTCAACCACTGCGTCAAGTACTGCCTGTACGCCCTTGTTTTTGAAGGCTGAACCACAGGAACAAAGAATAATTTCATTATTTAAAGTCCGTTGACGTAATGCTGATTTTATTTCCGCTTCAGTTAAGTCACCCTCTTCAAGGTACTTATCCATTAATTCTTCATTGGCTTCCGCTGCTTCTGAGACAAGATTTTCGTGCCATTCTTCTGCAAGGTCTTGCATATCAGCCGGGATATCTTCGTAACTGAACGTCATGCCCTGATCACTTTCGTTCCAGTTAATAGCTTTCATTTTAATCAAGTCAATGACACCAGCAAATTCATCTTCAGCACCAATAGCCAAATGAATAGGCACGGCGTTCGCTGCTAATCTAGATTTCAATTGTGCAACCACATTGAGATAATCTGCGCCCGTTCTGTCCATCTTATTGACGAATACTATTCGCGGCACTGAATATTTTTCCATTTGCCGCCACACGGTTTCAGTTTGTGGCTGTACACCAGAAGAACCGCAAAGTACTAGCACGGCGCCATCAAGCACTCGCAAAGAACGCTCTACTTCAATAGTAAAGTCGACATGACCTGGAGTGTCGATAATATTGATGCGATGTTGATCAAATTGACCATTCATGCCTTGCCAAAAACAAGTTGTTGCGGCTGATGTGATGGTAATACCGCGTTCTTGTTCTTGTTCCATCCAGTCCATGGTTGCAGCGCCGTCATGTACTTCACCGATCTTATGGGAAAGACCTGTGTAGAAAAGTACCCTTTCTGTTGTTGTCGTTTTACCGGCATCGACATGAGCACAAATACCGATGTTACGGTAGCGCTCTATAGGGGTAATACGTGCCACAATATTGTCCTCTTTCTGAGAATTTTCTCAGATAATAAAAAAATGTGGTTATTGCTTTACACTAAAACAATAACCACTGCATTTACTCTAATATTCACCCCATTGACAATAATGTCAGGGTATTATTACTACCAACGGTAGTGAGCAAACGCTTTGTTCGCTTCAGCCATACGGTGTACGTCTTCACGTTTCTTAACCGCTGAGCCTTTGCTGTCAGACGCATCTAACATTTCGTTAGCTAGGCGCTGAGCCATTGATTTTTCACCACGTTTACGAGCTGCTTCAACTAACCAACGCATGGCTAGTGCATTACGACGAACTGGACGCACTTCAACTGGAACCTGATAAGTCGACCCACCAACACGACGAGATTTAACTTCGACTTGTGGACGGATGTTGTCTAAAGCTGTTTCAAACAACTCTAACTGGTCTTTATCAGCTTCTTTTTCAGCCAAAATGTCTAGTGCACCATATACAATTTTTTCTGCAGTAGATTTTTTACCATCAACCATAAGAATGTTGATGAATTTTGCTAAAAGTTCATTGTGGAACTTAGGATCTGGCAATATTTTACGTTGCCCTACGACGCGTCTTCTTGGCATCTTAATTCTCCGCTGTATTCAGGAATAACCCAAAATTTAATCTTTAATTTGGCCTTACTTAACGTTTCTTTACACTTTAATAAAAGGGTAAGAAAGCTTTAAGATTTAGGTCGTTTAGCACCGTATTTAGAACGGCCTTGTCTTCTATCGCTTACACCTGAACAATCAAGTGCACCACGAACGGTGTGATAACGCACACCAGGTAAATCTTTTACACGACCACCGCGGATCAAAATAACGCTGTGCTCTTGTAAGTTATGACCTTCACCACCGATGTAAGATGTTACTTCAAAGCCGTTGGTTAAACGAACACGAGCAACTTTACGCAATGCTGAGTTTGGTTTTTTTGGTGTAGTTGTATACACACGAGTACACACGCCACGACGTTGAGGACAAGCTTGTAACGCGGGAACGTTACTTTTTTGTACTTGTCTGACACGTGGTTTGCGTACCAATTGGTTAATAGTTGCCATTATAGCTCCTGATTAAGTTAAAACTGAGGTGATTTTTAATGACTAAGTTTGTCAAACCACCCGCTTATAAACGTGAAAATCCGCAACCTTAAGCCCAATGCCATTCGACACGGGATATAAGGTCGCGGAATTCTATAGGTCGCGGCGTTACCTGTCAAGCTTTTAGTAATGCTCAGCAGGTTAACCCCCCTATAGATACGGTCTTATTGATCAGTCATTAACACCAAGATCTGCATTCAATGCATCGGTTAATGCCTGCGCTGCTTCGTCTGCTGATACAGTCACCTCTTCCTCAGGAATAACATTGCGCTTGCGTGCGCGTTCCTGATGGTAAGCATAACCTGTACCGGCGGGTATTAAACGACCAACAATAACGTTTTCTTTCAAACCGCGAAGACCATCTTTTTTACCAGCAACTGCGGCTTCAGTGAGCACGCGAGTAGTTTCCTGGAAGGAAGCAGCTGATATAAATGATTCTGTCGATAAAGAAGCTTTAGTGATACCCATCATTTGCATTTCATATTCAGCAGGCACTTTACCAGCAGCTTCGAGTTCGCGGTTAGCAATATTTACTCTTGCTACTTCGACCTGTTCGCCTTTAAGGAAATCAGAATCACCCGCCTCAAGTATTTCACATTTGCGGATCATTTGACGAACAATCACTTCAATATGCTTGTCGTTAATTTTAACCCCTTGCAGACGATAAACTTCTTGTACTTCATTGACAATATAATTGGCAACCGGAGCAACACCACGCAAACGCAATATATCATGCGGAGATTCAGGACCATCGGCAATGACTTCACCCTTAATGACTGATTCCCCCTCAAATACCGTTAACTGGCGGATCTTAGGGATCATTTCTTCGTATACTTCACCGTTTGGCTGGGTGATCAATAAACGAATCTTACCTTTGGTCTCTTTACCAAAACCGATAATACCGGTTTTCTCTGCAAGTATTGCTGGTAACTTAGGCTTACGTGCTTCAAACAAGTCTGCTACACGAGGAAGACCACCAGTGATATCACGTGTCTTTGAGCTTTCTTGCGGGATACGTGCAAGTGCATCACCAATGTTAACGGCATCACCATCTTCAAGGTTAACAATTGCATTACCAGGTAAAAAGTACTGGGCAGGAATATCCGTACCGGCAATCATCACGTCGTTACCTTTGGTATCAACTAGCTTGACCATAGGACGCATTTCTTTACCCGCGGCATTACGTTGCCCGGCGTCAGTAACGACTAGACTAGACAAACCAGTCAAATCATCCGTTTGTCGGACCATAGTGACACCATCAACTAGTTCAACAAACTGAACTTTACCCGCCACTTCTGTGATAATTGGATGGGTATGCGGATCCCAATTAGCGATGATTTCGCCCGCATTGAGTGATTCACCATCTTTCTTAGATAAAACCGAGCCATAAGGTACTTTATAACGCTCTTTCTCGCGACCCAAATCATCAATCACGGTCAGTTCAGATGAGCGTGAAGTGATAACAAGATGGTCTTCAGAGTTAGTAACGAATTTGGCATTTTGCAATTTTAAGGTACCGTTATTCTTAACTTGTACACTGTTTTCTGCAGAAGCTCGAGACGCTGCACCACCAATATGGAACGTACGCATGGTTAGCTGTGTACCTGGTTCACCAATAGACTGTGCTGCCACTACACCAATGGCTTCACCTTGGTTTATCATGTGGCCTCTAGCCAAATCACGTCCATAACAGTAAGCACAAATACCAAAGTCAGTCTGACAGGTAATAATTGAGCGGACCTTCATTTGATCGATAGAGTTTTCTTCGATGAAATCACACAAAGCTTCGTCAATTAACGTGTTACGCGCTAACAGAACCTCATCTGTACCGGGTTTCAATACATCTTCGGCGACCACACGACCCAATACGCGTTCACGCAATGGCTCAACCACATCACCACCTTCAATAAGTGGCGTCATCAATAACCCATCATGAGTTCCACAATCTGTTTCAGTGACTACTAGATCTTGTGCCACATCAACCAAACGTCTAGTCAAGTAACCAGAGTTTGCGGTTTTTAGTGCCGTATCAGCTAAGCCCTTACGAGCACCGTGAGTTGAAATAAAGTATTGTAATACGTTCAAGCCTTCACGGAAATTTGCGGTGATAGGGGTTTCGATGATTGAACCATCGGGTTTAGCCATCAACCCACGCATACCTGCAAGCTGACGGATCTGAGCGGCGCTACCACGCGCACCCGAGTCAGCCATCATGAAGATAGAGTTAAAAGAGTCTTGCTCTTCAGGCTCACCGTCACGATTAATAATCGTTTCTTTTGATAGATTATCCATCATCGCTTTCGACACTTTTTCGTTCGCTGATGACCAAATATCAATGACTTTGTTGTATTTTTCACCGGCCGTTACCAAACCTTGATCAAACTGGGTTTGGATCTCAGCAACTTCTTCTTCAGCACCATCAATAATTGTATATTTGGCATCTGGGATGACCATATCATCAATACCAACTGACGCTCCGGCAATCATTGCATAGTGAAAGCCTGTGTACATAATTTGGTCAGCAAAAATAACAGTTTCTTTCAGACCTAAGTTGCGATAAGCATGGTTTATCAGCTTAGAAATAGGTTTCTTACCCAATGGCTGATCAATTAATCCATAAGGCATACCTTCTGGACATACTTGCCATAAAATAGCACGACCCACGGTAGTGTTACGTAAAGTGGTGATTTCTTCGCTGACACCTTGAGCATTTTTAATGTGCTCTGTGATACGTATTTTGACTCGGGCATGAAGTTCAGCTGCACCAGTGCGATAAGCTTTCTCGGCTTCTTTAGTATCGGCAAATACCATGCCTTCACCTAAACCATTGACGCGGTCACGCGTAAGGTAATAAAGGCCTAATACAACATCTTGTGATGGCACAATAATGGGGTCACCATTGGCCGGCGACAACACGTTATTTGTTGACATCATTAAAGTCCGTGCTTCCATTTGTGCTTCAATGGTCAATGGCACGTGAACCGCCATTTGGTCACCATCAAAATCGGCATTGTATGCAGCACAAACTAACGGATGTAAATGTATGGCCTTGCCTTCAATGAGTACCGGTTCAAAAGCTTGGATACCCAATCTGTGGAGCGTAGGTGCACGGTTAAGCATCACTGGATGTTCGCGAATGACTTCATCAAGTACATCCCAGACTTCCGCCCCTTCGCGTTCAACTAATTTCTTGGCCGCTTTAATTGTTGTGGCCAAACCACGGGCTTCTAATTTTCCGTAAATAAATGGTTTAAATAATTCCAATGCCATTTTTTTAGGTAAGCCACATTGATGTAAACGCAATGTTGGACCAACAGTAATAACTGAACGACCAGAATAATCAACACGCTTACCCAATAAGTTTTGGCGGAATCGACCTTGCTTGCCTTTGATCATGTCAGCAAGTGATTTAAGAGGACGTTTATTTGACCCTGTAATAGCACGTCCACGACGGCCGTTGTCGAGTAGTGCATCGACAGACTCTTGTAACATACGTTTTTCATTGCGAACAATGATGTCTGGTGCTACTAGGTCTAAAAGACGTTTTAAACGGTTATTTCGGTTAATCACTCGACGGTATAAATCGTTCAAATCAGAGGTAGCAAAACGCCCACCGTCTAATGGCACCAACGGACGTAAATCAGGTGGAAGGATCGGTAAAACATTCATGATCATCCATTCAGGTTTGTTACCTGACGCCGCGAATGCTTCCATTAATTTCAAACGTTTAGTAATTTTTTTACGCTTAGTTTCACTACCAATTTCAGGTAATTCTTCACGCATCTGCGCAACTTCACCGTCTAGGTCAATTTGTTGCAACAGAGCAAGAACTGCCTCAGCTCCCATTAATGCATCAAATTCATCACCGTGTTCTTCTAAAGCGTCTAAATATTCTTCTTCTGTTAGAATTTGGCTTTTCTCTAATGTAGTCATACCAGGTTCGGTGACAACATAAGACTCAAAGTACAACACGCGTTCAATATCGCGCAGGGTCATGTCTAATAATAGACCTATTCGCGAAGGTAATGATTTTAAGAACCATATATGTGCAACCGGGCTGGCCAACTCAATGTGACCCATGCGATCGCGACGAACTTTAGTTAAGGTGACTTCTACGCCACACTTTTCACAAATAACACCGCGGTGTTTTAAACGCTTATATTTACCACAAAGACACTCATAGTCTTTTACTGGCCCAAAAATACGTGCACAAAACAAACCATCACGTTCTGGTTTAAACGTTCGGTAATTGATTGTTTCAGGTTTTTTTACTTCACCAAAAGACCAAGAACGGATCATTTCTGGTGAGGCTAGCCCAATGCGAATACCATCGAACTCTTCTGTTTGATTTTGTTGCTTAAGAAACTTAAGTAAATCTTTCACACTCTATCTCCTGTCGGAGTTAACTTTTCGGACGGGAACAGAATGTCTGTTCCCCCCATGTACTGATACGTTCAGCGACGCAGCGATTGTTTAATCCTGATCTAACTCGATATTGATACCCAACGAGCGTATTTCTTTCAATAATACATTGAATGATTCAGGAATACCCGGTTCCATGCGATGATCACCGTCAACTAAGTTTTTATACATCTTAGTACGGCCATTAACATCATCAGATTTTACCGTTAACATTTCTTGCAAGGTGTATGCAGCGCCATAGGCTTCTAATGCCCAGACTTCCATTTCACCAAAACGCTGACCACCAAATTGTGCTTTACCACCTAATGGCTGTTGCGTAACTAGACTGTATGAGCCAGTTGAACGGGCATGCATCTTATCATCAACTAAATGGTTTAGTTTTAACATATACATGTAACCAACAGTCACTGGTCGTTCAAATTCGCGCCCAGTTCTTCCGTCAGTTAAAGTAAACTGACCACTTTCAGGCATATCGGCAAGTTTAAATAACTGTTTAATCTCTTTTTCAGCTGCACCGTCAAATGCTGGTGTGGCAATCGGTAAACCGGCGCGTAAGTTACTCGCCAAACGAAGTACTTCATCATCAGAAAAACTTGCTATTTCAACCGTTTGTCTAGATTCACCGACGTTGTACACTTCTTGTAAGAAGTTGCGTAATTTATGAATCTCTTGTTGGGCTTCTAGCATGCGGTTAATTTTCTCGCCTATACCACGTGCGGCCATACCTAAATGGGTTTCTAAGATTTGACCGATGTTCATTCGAGATGGAACACCTAGCGGGTTTAACACAATATCTACGGGCACACCATGCTCGTCATAAGGCATGTCTTCAACCGGTACGACATTAGAGATAACACCTTTGTTACCGTGGCGACCAGCCATCTTATCACCCGGTTGAATACGACGTTTAACCGCTAGGTATACTTTAACAATCTTAAGCACACCTGGCGCCAAATCATCACCTTGAGTGATCTTACGACGCTTAATTTCATATTTTTTATCAAAGTCAGCTTTTATATTATCGTACTGCTCGGAGATTTGTTCAAGTTCAGACTGTTGGCCTTCATCCGACAAATTTTGCACTAACCACTTATCACGGGTCATACCATTTAGGTCTGACTCATTTAGGCCAGCGGTCAGTAGCAATTTCTTCGCTCGAGCATAAATACCATCTTCTAAAATACTGAACTCATCGCCAAGGTCTTTCTTGACTTCTTTCAATTGCATTTCTTCGATTTCAACTGCGCGCTTGTCTTTTTCAACACCATCACGAGTGAAAATCTGCACATCGATAATAGTGCCTGACACTGAATTTGGTACACGTAAAGAACTGTCCTTAACATCAGCTGCTTTTTCACCAAAAATGGCACGCAGTAATTTTTCTTCTGGTGTTAATTGGGTTTCACCTTTAGGTGTCACTTTACCAACTAAAATATCACCGCCATTCACTTCAGCGCCGATATAGACAACGCCTGATTCATCTAATTTAGAGAGTGCAGACTCACCAACATTAGGAATGTCAGAGGTGATTTCTTCTGAACCTAACTTGGTATCACGTGCAATACAACTTAACTCTTGAATGTGAATAGTGGTAAATCTGTCTTCCATTGCCACCCGTTCAGACAACAACATTGAATCTTCAAAGTTGTAGCCATTCCAAGGCATAAAAGCAATGCGCATATTCTGGCCAAGGGCTAATTCACCCATATCGGTTGAGGGTCCATCGGCCAATACATCACCGCGAACAACTGGCTCCCCCATACGACATACTGGTCGTTGGTTAATACAAGTATTTTGGTTAGAACGGGTGTATTTTGTTAAGTTGTAAATATCAATGCCCGCTTCGCCGGCATGCATTTCATCTTCATTAACTTTCACAACGATACGCGAGGCGTCTACATAGGTAACAACCCCTCCGCGTTTAGCAACCGCGGTTACACCAGAGTCAACCGCAACAATTTTTTCCATGCCGGTACCGACGAGTGGCTTGTCCACTTTCAGTGTTGGCACGGCTTGACGTTGCATGTTAGAACCCATCAATGCACGGTTTGCATCATCGTGTTCGAGGAAAGGTATCAAGCTTGCAGCAACAGAGATAATTTGCTGTGGCGAAACATCCATGTATTGCACGGCATCTGCTGACATCAAGGTAAACTCGTTTTTATGACGACAATTTACCATGGTTTCAGTAAGTTTGTTTGCTTCATCAGTCTTCGCGTTAGATTGGGCAATAACAAAATTACCTTCCTCAATAGCAGAGAGATAATCAATATCTTCGGTGACTAAACCATCAACCACTTTGCGATATGGGGTTTCTAAGAAACCATAATCGTTAGTGCGTGCATAACATGACAACGAGTTAATTAAACCAATGTTTGGCCCTTCAGGAGTTTCAATAGGACAAACACGGCCATAATGCGTTGGATGTACATCGCGAACTTCAAAACCGGCGCGTTCACGGGTCAAGCCACCAGGGCCTAAGGCCGAGATACGACGTTTGTGAGTTACTTCGGATAGTGGATTGTTCTGATCCATAAACTGAGACAACTGCGATGAACCAAAAAATTCTTTAACAGCTGCAGAAATTGGTTTAGCGTTGATTAAATCTTGCGGCATAATCGCATCTAAGTCACCAAGACTCAAGCGTTCGCGCACAGCGCGTTCAACACGCACTAAGCCAACTCTAAATTGATTTTCTGCCATTTCACCGACCGATCGAATACGGCGATTACCTAAGTGATCAATGTCATCAACTTCACCTTTGCCATCGCGAATATCAATCAATGTTTTCATCACTGATATGATGTCATCTTTAGACAATGTACCGTTGCCAATTTCATCAGCGTTACCGACGCGACGGTTGAATTTCATCCGTCCGACAGTCGATAAGTCATAGCGTTCTAAAGCAAAAAATAGATTGCCAAATAAAGTTTCTGCCGCGTCTTTTGTTGGTGGCTCACCAGGACGCATCATTCGATAAATTTCTACCAAGGCTTCAATCTTGTTAGTTGAACCGTCTACGCGAAGCGTATCTGACATATATGAACCCACATCAAATTCATTCATATATAAAGTAGATAGCTCTTTGTGGCCTGCCTGGCTTAATTCGGCTAATAATTCTAAAGTGATTTCGGCATTGGCTTCTGCAATGACTTCACCAGTTGATTCATCGATGTAAGACTTTGAAAGTACTTTACCGACAATGTATTCAGCTGGCACATCTAAGGTATTTACATCTGCTTTTTCTAATTTTCTGATGTGTCTTGCCGTAATTCGACGACCTTGCTCAACCAAGACATCGCCATTGCCCATCAAAATATCAAACGTGGCAGTTTCACCGCGCAAACGTTCGGGGACAAGATCCATCACTAATTTGTCACCTTTGACAACAAAATTAGTGGTGTCATAGAAAGTCGCTAAAATTTCTTCTGTGGAAAACTCTAAGGCCCTTAAAATGATAGAAGCCGGTAATTTACGGCGGCGATCAATACGCACAAAGAGATTGTCTTTGGGATCAAATTCAAAATCTAACCAAGAACCGCGGTAAGGGATAACACGAGCGTTATACAGTACCTTGCCAGATGAATGGGTTTTGCCTTTATCATGATCAAAGAATACCCCTGGTGAACGGTGAAGTTGAGAAACAATAACACGCTCAGTACCGTTAATAACAAAGGTACCATTGTCGGTCATTAATGGAATTTCACCCATATACACTTCTTGTTCTTTAATATCTTTGACCGTACCAGCAGGTGCTTCTTTATCATACACAACTAAACGCAATTTTACGCGCAAAGGTGCGGAATAGGTAACACCGCGTATTTGACATTCTTTCACATCAAATAATGGCTCACCTAAACGGTAGCTAACGTACTGTAGCTCAGAACTACCTGAGTACGCTTTTATAGGAAAAATAGAACGAAACGCGGCTTCTAGGCCTGTTTCACCAGTTGGGTCAATATCAATGAACTTGCGGAAAGATTCGAGTTGGATAGACAACAAAAATGGATAGTCCATCACTTGTTCGCTTTTACCAAAGTCCTTTCGAATACGTTTCTTTTCAAAGTAAGAGTAAACCATGGGGCTCCTCAGCTTGCTGGTTGCGGTCAAAATGCCTTAAAATACTAATTGGCTTAAATAACTGATTGTTATATTAAACAACCTATTACCTAATCCAATGGGTATCAGACAGGTTAGTGGCCTGATGATTGCGCTATCGGGCCTAAAATAATGCACTATTTGGCTTTAAAAATACCAGTTTATACAGCGCAAAAAGGCTGGTGACGATTAAGTCACCAGCCAATGCCTTTGCAGGCAAGTGATCTGTTTAATAACAGATTACTTGATCTCAACAGAAGCGCCAGCTTCTTCGAGTGTTTTCTTAAGTTCTTCAGCTTCAGCTTTTTCAAGACCTTCTTTAAGGGCTTTTGGAGCAGATTCAACAAGGTCTTTTGCTTCTTTCAAGCCAAGACCAGTTGCGCCACGAACAGCTTTGATAACAGCAACTTTCTTCTCACCAAAACTGGTTAAGATAACGTCAAATTCAGTTTGCTCTTCAACAGCAGCACCACCGTCTCCACCAGCAACAGCAACAGCTGCAGCAGCAGATACACCAAATTTTTCTTCCATTGCTTCTACTAGCTCTACTACGTCCATTACTGACATGTCAGCAATTGCGTTTAAAATATCGTCTTTAGAAATAGACATATTAATTTTCCTGTTCAATTAACAGCCGATAGACTGTTATAAATAACTATAATTAAAACTGCAAATTGTGTTCTTATTACTAAGAAAAATACAATTATTAGGCAGCTTCTTGTTCTTTCTGATCGCGAATTGCAGCAAGCGTGCGGGCAAGTTTGCCTGCAGATGCTTCTTTCATAGCGCTCATTAAACGTGCAATTGCTTCGTCGTAAGTTGGTAGCTTAGCTAACATATTTACGTCGACAACATTACCTTCAAATGCGGCAGCTTTTAATTCAAAGTCTTCGTTAGTTTTAGCGAAGTCTGTAAACAAACGTGCTGCGGCACCTGGGTGCTCGTTTGAAAATGCAATAAGTGAAGGTCCTTTTAATGTGTCAGTAACACATTCAAAAGCAGAACCTTCCAATGCGCGACGTGCTAATGTGTTACGGATAACTTTCATCCATACGCCATTTTCACGCGCTTGTTTGCGCAGTGTTGTAATTGCTTCAACCGTTACGCCGCGAGAATCTGCGACAACAGCTGATTGAGCGCCATTGGCAGCTTCTTGAACTTCAGCAACAATTGCTTTCTTGTCATCAAGATTGATAGCCATCGGCTTTACTCCTGGTTAACCGGTAATAAAAACCGGTAATTGTTATCCCTGTTCTGAAACTAAATCAGTACAGGCCGTTACGGCGAGGACCAGAATTTTCTAAATACTGGGTAATCACCATCTACGTAGGATAAATTAAGCAGTCTATGAAGGATCATATCAGCTCCTACGGTCTTTGACGGAGTTGTTGACAAAAAACAACAACACCTACCAAAAATTTAGTGCCTAACACTCACGGTTAGGACACCAAATAAGGGCTCTAAAGAGCACTTATAAAAACTACTCAGCGAGACTTGATGCGTTAACTCTTAATCCCGCACCCATAGTCGTTGACAGAGAAATCTTCTTAATATATTGACCTTTTGCATTAGCGGGTTTGGCTTTTTTCAGCGCTTCCAATAATGATTCTAGGTTCTGTTGCAGTTTTGCATCGTCAAAATCAGCTTTGCCAATGGTCGTATGAATAATACCATTTTTGTCATTGCGGTAACGAATTTGACCGGCTTTAGCGTTTTCAATCGCTTTAGTCACATCAGGAGTTACTGTACCCACTTTCGGGTTGGGCATTAAACCACGTGGGCCTAATATCTGACCTAATTGACCAACTACACGCATTGCGTCAGGTGAAGCGATCACAACATCAAAGTCCATGTTTCCTGCTTTGACTTGCTCAGCTAAATCTTCCATACCAACTACATCAGCACCTGCAGCAGTTGCTTTTTCAGCATTAGCACCTTGAGTAAAAACAGCAACGCGCACATCACGGCCAGTACCATTTGGAAGTACAGTAGCACCTCGAACGTTTTGGTCTGATTTACGTGCATCGATACCTAAGTTAATAGCCACATCAACACTTTCACGAAAGTTGGCAGTAGCGAACTCTTTTAATAAAGAAAATGCATCACTAATATCATATTCTTTTAATACGTCTACTTTTTCACGGATAAGACGAGCGCGTTTAGATAATTTAGCCATTGATTAGTCCTCTACCTCTAAACCCATTGAACGAGCAGAACCCGCAATAGTACGCACTGCAGCTTCCATAGAACCAGCAGTTAAATCAGTCTCTTTCGTCTTAACAATCTCTTCGAGTTGAGCTGTTGTTACAGTGCCAACTTTCTCGGTGTTAGGACGACCAGAACCACTTTTAATACCAGCAGCTTTCTTTAACAAATAAGAAGCGGGTGGGGTTTTTGTCTCAAAAGTAAAAGAACGATCAGCATAGACAGTAATAACAACTGGAACTGGAGCGCCTTTTTCTAAAGAATCTGTTTTCGCGTTAAATGCCTTACAGAATTCCATAATGTTTACGCCGTGTTGACCTAGAGCAGGACCAACCGGTGGTGACGGATTTGCTGCACCGGCAGCAACTTGTAGCTTGATTAAAGCTGTGACTTTTTTAGCCATCTTTAATGTTCCTCTGTTTTGGGTTCAAGCGCTCTAATCGAATAGCATTGGCTAATGATATGAGCTCCCCGTGAATTTATATTTGCCTTAATTTATAAACCTTACGGCTTACCAAATAAAAACGGCAGCGGATTATAAAGCAACCACACCTGAGGTTTCAAGAAAAATATTAAATTAGTTTGCCATTTAATATTCATAACTAAAAAACGCCTATCAAAGATAAGCGTAATATTGGCCCTTTAACGCAGGGCTAAATGACAAGAAAAAGTGGCTTGTTTAGCCTTTTTCGACTTGCCCAAACTCTAAATCAACCGGTGTTGAACGACCAAAAATAAGTACCGATACTTTGATTCGGTTTTTCTCGTAATCAAGCTCTTCCACTACACCATTAAAATCGGCGAATGGACCATCAATAACACGTACCACTTCACCAGGTTCAAAGAGTGTTTTAGGTTTCGGCTTGTCGCCGTCTTCGAGACGCTGTAAAATTCTATCCGCTTCTTTTTGGCTAATAGGTGCGGGGCGGTCACTGGTACCACCAATAAAGCCTAAAACACGAGGCACACTTTTCACTAGATGCCATGCTTCGACGTCCATCGCCATTTCAACAAGTACATATCCTGGAAAAAATTTTCGCGCACTCTTGCGTTTTTGACCAGCACGCATTTCAACCACTTCTTCTGTTGGTACTAAGATCTGACCAAATTTATCTTCTAAACTATGGATACCAATGTGTTCAGTTAAGGTCTTTTGAACACGGGCTTCGTATCCTGAAAAAGCTTGAACAACGTACCAACGCAACTTGGGCTTGTTGGCATCTGGTGTTGGTATTGAGTCGATATTTTCGTCAGTCATGATTACACCTTTAATCCTGTGATGAAGCCAACCAATTCAAACAATATTGTATCTAAACCCCAGAGTAGTAGTGACATAATCATGGTGGCAACAACGACAATACCGGTTGTTTGTATCGCTTCTTGGCGAGTAGGCCATACTACTTTACGCGTTTCAATCCGTGCTTCTTTAGCAAAGTTCAACGCTGTACGCCCTTTCACTGTTTGTACTGCGATTAAACCCGCGACAATGACAGCCGCGACAACAGCGATAGCTCTTACTAATACTGACTGTTCTCCATATACGTAATTACCAACAACTGCACCCACTAACAATAAAATGATCACACCCCATTTTAAGGTATCAAGTGAGTTACTTGGTTGGTTTTCTGTATTTGCATTCATATTTTTAACCTATCTTTACTTGTCTTATTTAAGACTAAATCAGCTCAATTAAGAGAACTACACCTGTGTGTAACAGTAATATTACACGAGTAGCAATATTACTGACACTTGAATGTGGCAGGGGTAGAGAGATTCGAACTCCCAACCGTCGGTTTTGGAGACCGCTGTTCTACCAATTGGAACTATACCCCTTTTTCATTTCACTATTTCACCTCAACAGTGATATTGAGAAATAGCGACACTTGTCGAGTGTGTCTTAGTTATTTGGGAATTAAGAGAG
>Ga0115103_1772842_pt1 | contig 16129 bp, 29 predicted proteins | sample MBTome_2_FD_89643 | JGI IMG/M metagenome (GOLD analysis project Ga0115103, IMG submission 89643) | Marine eukaryotic communities from Pacific Ocean to study complex ecological interactions - MBTS_5May14_M1_3um Metatranscriptome... | ecosystem: Environmental > Aquatic > Marine > Oceanic | place... | reverse complement strand
CATCTGAGGCGATAAATCACATTTTTTTAAACTTTCTAACGCAGGTCTCTTAAACGAAGCATCCGCTTCACCTGCCTATTAGTATTATGAACATAGCCCTACTTGGTAAAAAGATAGGTATGACACAGGTATTTGACGATGCGAATCGTTTGATTCCGGTCACTGTCATCGAAGCAGGTCCTTGCCCGGTTACACAGATCAAGTCGACTGACAAGGACGGATACGACGCCATTCAAATTGGTTTCCGTCAGCAAAAAGAGCACCGCCTGACTAAGGCTGCTCTTGGACACTTCAAGAAAGCTGGAGTTGAACCGGTTGCAGAACTCAGTGAGTTCCGCACCGATGGTGAAACTGAAATTAACCTCGGCGATGTGTTGACGGTTGAGCGTTTTGAAGCTGGCCAGAAAATCGATGTCGTCGCGACAACTAAGGGACGTGGTTTCCAAGGTGTTGTGAAGCGTTACGGTTTCGCTGGTGGTCCTGCGTCCCACGGTTCCATGTTCCACCGTCGTGGTGGTTCTTATGGTATGTGTCAGTGGCCCGGCCACGTTATCAAGGGTAAGAAGATGCCAGGTCACATGGGTGACGTATCTCGCACCGTTCAAAACCTTGAAGTTGTTAAAGTGATTGCCGACAAGAATCTGATCCTGGTGAAGGGCAGCATTCCTGGCTCACGTGGTGGCCTTGTCACCGTCCGTACTGCGATTAAAACAAAAGCCTCTAAGGCGTAATCGAAGGGACATACTAAGATGAAACTTAATGTATACACAGCCGACGGGGCTAAGAGCGAAGAGAAGGAATTCTCGGCGTTTCCCGCTTTCACCGACGATAAGGGCATCGCTGCGCTTCGTCAGGTAGTCATCGCGCACCAAGCGAATCTTCGCCAGGGTAATGCTTGCACCAAGACACGCGCTGAAGTTCGCGGTTCGGGTAAAAAGCTCTTTCGCCAAAAGGGGAGTGGCACGGCTCGTCAGGGCTCTCGTCGGGTTCCGCATCAACGCCACGGTGGTGTTGCGCACGGACCAAAGCCACGCGACTACTCACAAAAGATCAACAGCAAGATGAAGGCACTCGCGTTTAAACGCGCGCTCTTCAATCGTGCAACTGAAGGTGGTCTTTCTGTTATTGAGGCTTTCGAAGTTAAAGAGCCTAAAACAAAGCTTTTTAACAAGGTGCTCAGCGCTGTGCTTCCTAAGCGCGGTAAGGTTTTGATCATCGACGATGCTTTTGAAACTAATGCTGCACTGGCTGCTCGCAACATCGATGGACTTTCCCTCGCTGAAGCAGGTAACCTCAGCACTCTTGATGTTGTCCGCTACCGCCACATTATTGTGAGCGCTAAGGGCATCGAAACACTCATCGCTCGTGCAAACGGAGGCCAGTAATGATTATTGCAAATACAATTCTACGCGAATTCCGCGTTACTGAAAAAGCAGCAAATCTTGCCGCTAACTTGAACCAATACACTTTCGAAGTGAATCCTCGCTCTAACCGCAAGGAAGTCGCTCGTGCAGTGGAAAAAGTATTCAGTGTCTCAGTAACCAACGTAAACATTCTTAACAGAAAGCCCAAAGCTAAGACAGACCGCTCTCGCGGTGGCCGTCCTGGCACTAAAGGTGGCCTAAAGTTGGCCATTGTTAGCCTTAAGGAAGGAGATAAGATCGAACTCGTCTAAGACGAAGGAGACCTAAATATCATGGCACTTATAAAATCCAGACCTTTGACTCCAGGCACTCGTTTCCTTATCCGAAACAAGGCGGACGTCTCCAAGAAAAAGCCCGAGCGTCAGCTCACGACTTACAACCACAAGAAGAAGGGGCGTAATTGCTACGGCCGCATCACTTCTCGTCGTCGGGGTGGTGGTCACAAGCGTGCTTACCGCATCATCGACTTCCGTCGCGATAAGTTGGACATCCCCGCGAACGTGCAGGCGATCGAGTATGACCCGAATCGCACGGCCAACATCGCTCTACTCGCTTATGCGGATGGTGAAAAGCGCTATATCCTCGCACCTCGCGGTGTGAAGGCTGGTGATATGCTGATAAATGCAAGCGAACGCGTCGAGTTCTCTCCCGGCTTCAGTATGCCTTTAGCGGTAATCCCACCAGCAACTAAGATTCACGCAATCGAATTGCACCCAGGTCGCGGCGCTCAAATTGCTCGTTCTGCTGGTCAATCCGCACAGCTCATCTCTATTGATGGCGATCGTGCGACTGTGAAGCTTCCTTCTGGTGAAATTCGCTTCCTTAACTCTCGGTGCCGCGCAACGATTGGTGAGGTTGGCAATCACGAGCACGGCAGCCAAAGCCTCGGTAAGGCTGGTCGAAATCGCTGGCTCGGACGTCGCCCACGGGTTCGTGGTGTTGCGATGAATCCTGTCGATCACCCTATGGGTGGTGGTGAAGGCCGCACTTCTGGTGGTGGCCACCCGCAGTCTCCTTGGGGCCAGCTCTCGAAGGGCTTTCCAACTCGTAAGAAGGCTAACCCAACCAACTCGCAGATTCTCGTTCGCCGTAACGGTCGTCAGCTCAAGAAAAAATAATAAACTCTTTTAGCTATGTCTCGTTCCATTAAAAAAGGTTTCTTTGTTGATCCACATCTTGCCAAAAAGGTAAGTGCGGCTCAGGCCAACAACGATCGCAAGCCGATCCAAACTTGGTCTCGTCGTTCGACGATCACTCCTGACTTCGTAGGTCTCAACCTCAACGTTCATAACGGTCGCAGCTTCCTGCCCGTCTATGTGACTGAGAACATGGTTGGCCACAAGCTCGGTGAGTTCTCGCCAACTCGCACGTTCAAGGGCCACCAAGCCAGCAAATAAGTAAACCTCTTATTTACGTCATGCACCTTCTGTCCACACAACGCCGCTCAAAGCTCGCTAGCCTGTTCCTTCTCGGAGCGCTGCTTGCAGGGTGTGTTGTGCGAGCGGAAGTTCCCGCTTTCGTCAAAGAGTCGATCTATAGCCCAAACGCAGCCACCGTCTCGACAGTGGTCCCTAGCTTTGCCGCAGATGTTGTCATTCTTGACGGCGGACTCGAGCAAGGTATGCGCCTTGGAATGAAATGCCGCATTAATCGCGGTAAACAATCGATCGGCGAATTGATTATTATCGAATCACGAAGCGACCGCTCAGCAGGACTTATCCTAGAGTTGGTCGACGACTCCACCATTCAAGCGGGAGACATTGCCCGCGTAAAAACACTTCAAAACAGCTGAATCTCATGCAGGTCCAAGCCTATACCAAATACGCCCGTATGTCGCCCCGCAAGGTACGCGATATCACTCGTGCCATCCAAGGCCGTAATGCTGCCGAAGCAGTCGAAATTTTGCGCTTCATCCCGCGCAAGTCGGCTCGCCTCGTAAGCAAAACGCTTCAGTCGGCAATCGCCAACGCGGAAAACAATAACAACCTATCATCGGATGCACTCACTGTTGAGTCTGCAATCGTTGAGCAAGGTCCTACGTTCAAGCGTTTCCGCCCTGCCGCTCGCGGCTCTGCGCATCCTTACAAAAAGGCTACCAGCAACATTCGTATCGTCCTTACCGACGAAGCCTAAGCTAACACGACACCGATTTTATTATGGGACAGAAAGTTCATCCAACCGGCTTCCGCCTTGCAGTAACCCGTGACTGGGACTCACGCTGGTATGCATCTAAGCAAGATTTTCCAGGCTTCATTAAAGAAGACTACGAAATCCGTAAATTCCTTACGGGCAAGCTGCGTTATGCATCCGTGCCTCGTATCTTTATTGAGCGCGCCTCTGGCCGTATCCGTGTGAAGATCTTCACTTCACGTCCTGGTGTTGTCATCGGCCGTAAAGGCGCAGAGCTCGACAAACTGAAGGAAGGCCTCAACAAGGTCGTCAAGCAGGAGATCATGCTCGACATTCAAGAAGTGAAGCGTCCAGACCTCTCTGCGCAGCTTGTTGCTGAGAACGTAGCACTTCAACTTGAGCGCCGTATCGCTTTCCGCCGTGCGATGAAGCGCGCTGTTCAGACTACAATGGCAATGGGTGCGGAAGGTATCCGAATCCAATGTGGTGGTCGTCTCGGTGGGGCTGATATCGCTCGCACAGAGCGTCAGCATCAAGGCAAGGTGCCGCTTCAGACACTTCGCGCCAACATTAACTACGGCTTCAGCGAAGCAAGCACAGTCTATGGTATCATCGGCGTGAAATGCTGGATCTGTCTTTCTGAAGAAGAGGAAGCGTAATCACACGTCACCTAGACAATTTTTAACCTATTAAACTGAGCGAACCATGGCATATCTTCCATCACGCACAAAATACCGTAAGGTTCACACTGGCCGCATCTACGGAACAGCCCAGTCGTGTAATTCCCTCGCTTTCGGCGAGTTCGGTATCCAATCACTCACTCGCGGTCGTATGACTTCCCAGCAAATTGAAGCTGCTCGTGTTGCTATGACACGTAGCCTCAAGCGTAAGGGTAAAGTTTGGATCCGCGTTTTTCCACATAAACCGGTAACAAAAAAGCCAGCTGAAACTCGTATGGGTAAAGGTAAGGGTTCTGTTGAGAAGTGGGTCGCTGTGATCCGCCCCGGTACCATGCTTTTCGAAATCGCAGGCTGCACCCAGACTGCTGCTCAAGAAGCACTTCGCCTAGCTGACACCAAGCTTCCGTTCCACTGCCGCTTCGTTACTCGCGAAGACTCCGCGTAACAAAATATTACTCCAGGAATCATTTAATATGAGCACCACAAAAGATATCCGCGAAATGTCCGAAGTCGAAATCGAAAAGAAGCTACGCGACACGCACGATGCACACGTTAACCTTCGTCTGCGCAAGCAGACTGGTCAGGTTGAACGCCCGCACGAATTCACTCAACTGCGTCGCGAAATCGCGCGCCTCGAAACCATTCTTAAAGAGAAGAAGTTGGCTGCGGCCTCTGCTTAATCTTAACAGACGACATATACTATGGAAGCAACACGCAATTCCCGTAAGTCCCTGATTGGAACCGTAACTAGTCGTTCCGGTGACAAGACAATCAAAGTCACTTACCTCTATAAGATTCCACATCCGCTTTACCGTAAGGAAATTAAGCGTAAGACAGTGGTTCATGTGCATGACGAAACTAATGACTGCTCTCTTGGTGACAAGGTTGAGATCATGGAAACACGTCCACTTAGCAAGCTCAAGCGCTGGCGCGTCACTAAGGTTCTCGAAAGAGCACCGAAGGTTGGCGACGAAGCATAAGCTCTAAGTTTATTATTTTTAACCGTATAACGGAGATTTAGATATGATTCAGATGAACAGCCGCGTTTTTATCGCGGATAACACAGGTGCCAAGGAAGCGGAGATGATCCGTCGCCTTGGACAAAACAAGCGTACTGCTGACGTTGGAGACGTAATCGTCTGTAATATCAAGGTCGCATCCACAGACTCGTCCGTTAAAAAGGGTGAAGTTGTTCGTGCTGTAGTAGTACGCACAAAAGCTCCAATTCGTCGCGGTGATGGAAGCTACCTTCGTTTTGATAACAACGCAGTTGTTATTCTTACGCCGGATGGTAACCCAAAAGGCACACGTATTTTCGGACCCGTTGCTCGTGAGCTTCGTGCGAAATATATGAAAATCATCTCTCTAGCTCCGGAGGTTCTTTAATCATGGCTAAAGCAATTAAACGCGAACAAGAAGTTGTCGTCATCTCAGGCTCCCACAAGGGCAAGCGCGGTAAAGTTCTCTCTGTGAAAGCAGGCGAGAGCGTCGTGATCGAGGGCGTTAACCAAATCACTAAATTTCTCCCTAAGTCTCAAGAGAATCCCGAAGGCGGTTCTGTTGAGCGCGAAACTCCGATTCATTACTCTAATGTAGTGTTGGCTGAGAAATTCGACGCGAAGACTAAGTAAAAGGAAGCTTGCCAGGTTGAGTAAATGTCTCATTTTCACGCCCTTTTTTCAAAATCACATCGTCAATCCATTAAAAAAACCTAGCCGGGATAGAAATCCGGCTTAACTCCGATGCAATCACCAGCACTTAAAACACAATACGCCGAAAAGGTTGTTCCTGAACTCACAAAGAAGTTCGGTTACGCTAATAAGCACCAGGTTCCTTCAATCAAAAAGATCGTCATCAATTCAGGCTTTAGTGCCACTGACGACAAGAACCACATTCTATACGTCAACCAGGAGATCGGTAAAATCGCTGGTCAACGTCCTGTTACCACTAAAGCAAAGCTCAGTATCTCGAATTTCAAGCTCCGTGAAGGACAGCCGATTGGCGTCAAAGTAACTCTTCGCGGCCGTGCCATGTATGAGTTCCTTAATCGCTTAATTCAGGTATCACTTCCAGCGATTCGCGACTTTCGTGGCGTTCCTGCAAAGCTTGACGGTCAAGGCAACTACACTCTAGGCGTGTCCGATCATTCAATCTTCCCTGAAGTGAGTTCGGACGGCACGACCGCTACAATTGGCATGGATATTTGTATTAACACGAGTGCAAAGAATGATGAAGAAGGTCGCGAGCTCCTCGCTCTCTTTGGCATGCCGTTTCGTAAGACAAGTACTGAAACTGAAGCCGCAGAGGCGGAAGCAGGTCAAGCATAACAGAACAAATTCCTCATGGCTAAAAAATCAGCAATCCAACGTAACCTCAAGCGCGTCCGTCTCATCGAGAAGTTCGCTGCTAAGCGTGCAAGTCTTAAAGCAATCCTCGCGAACCCTGAAACTCCAGATGAGGAGTTCTACAAGGCGCAAGCAAAGCTTACTAAGCTTCCCAAGAACAGCTCACCGATCCGTGCTCGCAACCGTTGCTCAGTCACCGGACGTCCACGTGCTTACATCGGTAAGTTCGGTCTCTCTCGTCTCACATTCCGCGAGCTTGCTACACAAGGCAAAATTCCTGGTGTGACAAAATCATCTTGGTAATTCTCCAAGGCTCAATACACCCACTGAAAACCCATTAGTTAGACTATGGCAGTTCACGACACAATCGGTGATTTCCTCACCATCATTCGCAACGGTAGCTCCGGTCGCAAGGATGTTTGCATCACGCAGCACTCCAAAATGCGCGCTGCTATTGCAGCGATCCTCAAACAAGAAGGCTACATCCGTGATTTCACGGAAGGCAAAGATGCGCGCGGTTTCAAGACCATCGAACTGACTCTGAAGTTCATCGATAACACGCCCGCTATCACTGGCATCGAGCGTCACAGCAAGCCAGGTCGTCGCCTCTACTACGGTGCAACTGAGATCCCTCGTGTTCTTGGTGGCCTAGGTGTTGCAATCCTTACAACTTCCAAAGGCGTAGTGCGCGCCCGCGATGCCCGTGAATTGGGTGTTGGCGGTGAAGTGCTCTGCAAGGTTTGGTAATATACTGAGACTACTACAATGAGCAGAATTGGTAAACTTCCTATCCCCGTCCTTGATAAGGCATCTGTGACCATTGATGGTCAGACTGTCCGCGTCGAAGGCCCTAAGGGTAAACTTGAAAAGACTTTCGATCGTTCTACGAACATCGAGTTGGTCGATAATGAAATCAAAGTGACTCCTGCTGACAGCAGCCGTCACGCTAAAGCAATGTTCGGCACTGTCCGTTCCATTATTAACAACATGGTGATCGGCGTTGTTGAAGGCTATAAGAAAGAGATTGTTCTAAAGGGCGTCGGCTTTCGTGCTGTCCTCACGGGCAACGTTCTTGACCTTGCACTTGGTTACTCGCACCCGTGCCTCCTGACTATTCCAGAAGGCATCACCGTTAAAATCGCTGAAAACACAAAGCTAACAATTGAAGGTGCTGATAAGCACATGGTTGGCGAAATTACTGCGACTATCTTTAATTACTACCCAGCCGAGCCTTATAAGGGCAAGGGTGTACATATCGTCGGCAAATACGTTCGTCGTAAGGAGGGTAAGAAATCCGCTTAATTGAGGCACACATAACATGAAACTCGATAAGAAAAAATCTCTTTTACAGCGCCGGAAGTGGCGCATCCGCAAGAAGGTCAACGGCACTGCCGAGCGTCCTCGTCTCGCGGTCACATTCTCTAACAAGCACATCTATGCGCAATGTATCGATGATGTAAAAGGCCATACAATGGTCTATGTTACATCGCTTACTAAAGATTCAACTCTTAAAGCAAACGCTGAAGGTGCAGTCGCACTCGGTAAGACAGTTGCTGAGAAGGCAAGAGCGGCAGGCATTGAGTCTGTAGTTTTTGACCGTTCCGGTCGTCGCTACCACGGTTGTGTTAAATCATTTGCAGAAGCTGCCCGCGAAGGTGGTTTACAATTCTAAGGTTACCATATGAGCAGACAAAACAGATCATTCTCTCAGAAGAACGAGCCAGAAGAAGCACCAGAATACGTTGAAAAGGTGGTTCACATCAACCGTTGTGCTAAAGTTGTAAAGGGCGGACGCCGTTTCAGTTTCTCGGCACTTGTGGTTACGGGTAATCAAAAAGGTGAAGTTGGAGTCGGTTACGGTAAAGCGAAGGAAGTTCCTGAAGCGATCCGTAAGGGCACAGAACAAGCCAAAAAGAACCTGATTACTATTAAGCTGCGCGGCGACACGATTCCACACCATGTGTTGGGTGAAGCTGACGGCGGTAAAGTTCTTCTTCGCCCGGCATCTGACGGAACAGGTGTGATCGCAGGTGGCGGTTGCCGCGCGGTTCTTGAGTCTGTCGGCATCAAGAACATTCTTTCCAAGTCTCTCGGCTCGAACAATCACCTTGCAATGGTCAAGGCGACAATGGCAGCACTGGTGCAGCTCCGTTCGAACGAGGAAATTAAAAACGTCCGCTTTGGTGATAAAGCTGAAGCATAAGGATTATTATAATGAATCTCGAAAACATTCCTACAATCAAGGGGGCAACCCATCCTACTAAGCGTCTTGGACGAGGTGAAGGTAGTGGTCACGGTAAAACATCCGGCAAGGGACATAAGGGCCAAAAGGCTCGTTCTGGTGGTGGTATCCGTATCGGTTTCGAAGGTGGCCAAATGCCACTCTATCGTAAACTTCCACGTCGTGGCTTCAATAACTTCAACTTCAAGGTTAGCTACCAGTTAGTGAACCTTGGCCAGCTCGAAAAGCTCGAAGGAGACGTCGTCTCTCGCGAAACTTTGATCGCAGCCGGTCTTATCCGTGACAACAAGCAAGGCGTTAAGCTACTTGGTGACGGTGAAGTATCTAAAGCATACACGGTAACAGTCTGTAAAGTATCCGCTTCTGCAAAGAGCGCTATCGAGGCTGCTGGCGGCAAGATCGTTGAGGCAGCACCAGTTGCAGCTGAAACGAAGGAAGAGGCTTAATCGGCGAATTCTTTTAATCGTTCGTTTAGAGTTACCAAAACATGCTATCTGCTTTCACAAATTCTCTGAAGATCCCAGAGCTGCGCCAGAAGATTTTCTTCACATTGGCGTTGCTATTCATCGCACGCGTCGGGGCTAATATCCCGTTGCCTGGGATGAATGTCGGTCCAATCCGCGAGTTCATGGCGGATCAGGCATCGGCCAGCGGTGGACTTGTAGGTCTTTACAACATGTTTACCGGTGGGGCGCTCCTGAATGGTGCTGTCTTTGCTCTGGGAATCATGCCTTACATCAGTGCTTCGATCATCATGCAGTTGGTCGGCGCTGTTTTTCCTGTCATTGCTCGTTTGCAGCAAGAAGGGGATGTAGGACGTCAGAAAATCAATCAATACACGCGCTACCTGACTCTCGGTATCTGCGTGGTTCAAGGTCTACTTCTCTTGGTTGCGCTCAGCACCAACCCGGGCAGCATCATTGGCCAAGGTTTTAGCCCTGAGACATATGGTCCGGTCGTTATCGCTGGTCAGGTTCAGTTTCTGATTACTGGCACAATCTTCCTGACTGCGGGTTCCATGATCATGGTTTGGCTCGGTGAGCAGATTACAGAGAAGGGCATTGGTAATGGGATCTCTTTGTTGATCACCATTAGTATTATCTCTGGGCTTCCCGCTGCGGTTGCATCTGCTTATCAAATGTTCGTTGCGCCAGTTGGTTCTGAAAGTGCCGCACTTGGCGTGCCTGAAGGTGTGTTGATGTTGTTTCTATTATTTGCGGTGACTGCCGGACTCGTAGCGATTACGCAAGCGCAGCGCAAGATCCCGGTTCAGTATGCCAAGCGTGTAGTTGGCCGTAAGGTCTATGGTGGGCAGAGCTCGTTTTTGCCGCTCAAGGTCAATTATGCAGGTGTTATGCCCGTCATCTTTGCCTCTGCGATTCTGATGTTTCCGACACAGATCCTTAGTTACTTGGGGACTGCGACTGGAATGCGCTTCTTTAACGACGTCGCTGATTCGCTCGGTCGCGGTGAGGTGGCATACTACCTCGTCTTCGGCTTATTAATTTTCGTATTCAGTTATTTCTGGGTGTCGATGATGTTCAAACCAGTTCAGATCGCGGATGATTTGAAGAAGAATGGCGGTTACATTCCAGGTGTTCGTCCAGGTGAGCCAACTGCGAAGTTCTTGGATCACATCATGACTCGCCTTACTCTATTCGGGGCGTTATCTTTGACTGTGATCGCTTTGTTCCCTGATATACTTCTGTTCACTTACAATGTGCCGTTCTCAGTTGCCGTGTTCTTCGGTGGTACTGGAATGCTAATCACGGTCGGTGTCTTACTTGATACCATGCGTCAAATCGAAACTTATTTGTTGCAGCGCCATTACGATGGTTTTCTCAAGAAAGGCAAGATTCGCGGTCGTTCTGCTGCACGCAACAAGCAACTAGTTGACTCAGCTGGGTTGCAGGATTTTTGGACTGCTTGGCGTCCGCTCTTGTTTATTGCGGTGGCTCTGTTCGTTCTCGGGATTGTATCCTTCTTTTTAAATTTAAGTTAAACATCAGTCGATTGACTGACCTCCGAAGAAGCATCCGTTTCAGTTGCCTCTCCGTTTCATTTCCTGTTCTTTGAATAATCTCCGTACTGCAAACCGATGAAAAGCATTCGTTCCGACGAAGAAATCCAATCGATTCGCGAAGCCTGCCAAATCGCAGCAACTGTTTTAAAGCAGTTGGTCGATGCAGTCGGTGAGGGGATGACTACCTACGATCTCGATCAACTCGGCCGCAAGGCTATCGAGGCATTGGGGGCTGAAAGCGCTTGTTATAATTACCGTAACAGCGAACACGTCTTTCCTGCTTATACCTGTATTTCTGTTAATGAAGAAATCGTCCATGGTATTGGAAGCATGCGCCGCGCCATTCAAGGTGGTGACGTTGTTTCCATTGATGTAGTGGTTCGTTACCGCGGATTTATTGGCGATAATGCTCGCACGGTTCTGATTCCACCAATTGTGGATGAGAACCAAGCTCTTATTAGCGCCACACGCGAAGCACTAGACTATGCAATTACTTTTGCACGGGCTGGCAATCGCGTGGGTGATATTTCCAATGCTGTGCAGCGCTTTATTAAACGTCACAACTACGGTATCGTTCGCGAGTTTGTAGGACATGGTGTAGGAGCTACGATGCATGAAGCGCCGCAGATCCCGAACTATGGTCGTCGCGGATGCGGTGCATTACTCAAGCCTGGTATGGCGCTCGCAATCGAGCCGATGATCAATCTTGGTGGCGCTGCAATCGAGATGCTTGATGATGGTTGGACCGCTGTAACGCGCGATCGAAAGCCATCAGCCCACTTCGAACACACTGTCCTCGTCACTGGCGCGGACCCGGAAATCTTAACAATTCCGAAGAATTAACTTTTCAAACTAAACTTAACTGCTATTTATCACAATTTTCCCGCAATCACGCGGGTAATACAACATCTTTTATCATGCCACGTATACTTGGAGTCGATATCCCCGCAAACAAGAAGCTAGAGTACTCGCTTCGTTACATCTATGGCATTGGGCCAACACGCGCTAAGGCAATTGTCGAAGTGTCTGGTTTCGATGCGGATCGCCGTGCTGGTGATCTAAGCGAAGAGGAGCTCAATCAGCTCGCATCTTTGGTTGCTGAAAAACAATATATCGTTGAAGGTGATCTCCGTCGTGAGCGCACTGCCAATTTAAAGCGTCTTTCGGCGATCCGCAGCTATCGTGGCGTTCGCCATATGCGTGGACTTCCGGTTCGTGGCCAACGCACTAAAACTAATGCCCGTACACGCAAGGGCGCGGTCAAGCCAGTCCGCAAGTAACCTAAGACATCTTTCCTATGAGCGAAGAAGAAACAAAACCTGTAGAAGAAGAAAAAGTAGTTGTTGACGCAGCTGTCGAGGCTGAGGCCGAAGCACCAGTGAAGAAGCAAGAAACTGCTGAAGATCTTCTTAAAAGCGATCTTGATGGTGTCAAAATCCGTCGTGCCAAGGGCAGCAAAAACATTACCGTCGGTATTGTTAATGTACTCGCTACTTTCAATAACACTAAAGTTACTTTCAGCGATCCTCGCGGGAATGTCATTTCCTGGTCAAGTGCCGGCAAGTGCAACTTCCGTGGCTCTCGCAAATCAACTGCATACGCGGCACAAGTTGTCACGCAAGATGCAGGTCGTGTCGCGATGTCGCACGGCATGAAGGAAGTCGTCGTTAAGCTGAACGGTCCTGGTATGGGACGAGATTCAGCTGTTCGTGCGCTTCAATCTTTAGGCATGGTCGTGACCGAAATTATTGATGTGACTCCGGTCCCTCATAACGGTTGCCGTGCTCCTAAACGTCGTCGTGTCTAAGATGCTACTGCCATCTAGATATATATAATTAGTCTGCAGATAACCTATTAAGGAATAAAACTATGTCCCGTTACACTGGACCAACAACTCGCATCAATCGCCGCTTCGGTCAGGCTATTTTCGCGCCCACCAAGGCATTCGAGCGTAAGCCTCACCCTCCTGGTCAACATGGCCCTCGTCTGCGCCGTAAATTCAGCGAGTACGCAGTCGGCCTGAACGAAAAGCAAAAGCTTCGTTTCATGTATGGCATCACGGAAAAACAATTCCGTCTAACTTTCGAAAAAGCCAAAAACACTCGTGGCGTAACTGGTGAGATCTTTCTTCAGGTGCTTGAAACACGTTTAGATAGTGTTATCTACCGCCTCGGCTTCGCTAAGTCTCGCGCTGGAGCTCGGCAGCTTGTTGGCCACGGCCACGTTTGCGTGAACGGCCAGAAGACCGACATCGCTTCTTTCATTGTTAAGGAAGGTGACGAAATCGAAGTGCGTGAGCGCACCTCATCTCGGCAGCTTGCAACACGCAGCATGGAAGAAAGCCAAGGTCGCACCGTCCCTGAGTGGCTCACACTCAATGCGGATGCTCTTAAGGCAACGATCAACCGCCTTCCGTCGACAGAAGAAACTGAAAACAGCATTAATGTTCAGCTCATCGTTGAATTTTATAGCCGATAGTCAGTTTTCGTTTTATGACCTCTCTGGTCAGACATTAGCAATTCATTGTAATCAGTTAAAACAAAGCATATTATGCCAAAGCGCTTAGGAAAATTCGAACTTCCAAACCGGCTAGTAAAAGTCGAAGAAACTGCTTCCGACACTTTTGCCACTTTCCAGGCTGAGCCGTTTGAAGCGGGTTACGGACACACGATTGGGAATTCTCTCCGTCGCGTTCTTCTCAGCTCCATCGAAGGTGCAGCCATCTCATCGATCAAGATCGATGGTGTACAGCATGAGTTCCAGAGCATTGATGGTATCGTCGAAGACGTTACCGATATCGTTCTCAACTTGAAGCAAGTTCTTCTCGTATCTGAAGGTCGTGAAACCGCGAGCCTTGTAATCGATGTTAACCGTGTGGGCCCCGTTACTGCGGCTGACATTCAACTCGACGCTAACATTCAGGTCGTCAATCCAGATCAAGTGATCTGCACACTCGACAAAGAACAGCGTTTCCTCGCTGAACTCGAAGTGCGTGTAGGTCGTGGTTATTGCGCAGGTGATGACAACAAGAAGGATGATCAACCGATCGGCGTTATCGCTATCGATTCTCTCTTCAGCCCTGTCAAGCTCGTGAAATACTCTGTCGAAAACACACGTGTTGGACAAGAGATGGACTACGATAAGCTTATTCTTGAGATCACAACAGACGGACGTATCACTCCGGACGATGCCCTCAAGCAGAGCGCTGCAATCGTTAAGCACCACATGGATGTCTTCGATGAAGTGTCTAAGGAAGACATCGAGTTCGAAAGCGAAAGCAAGGAAATCAGCGAAGAACAGAATCGCCTGCGTAAGCTACTCAACATGAGCGTTAACGAAATCGAGCTTTCTGTTCGTGCGGCTAACTGCTTGAACAACGCAAACATTACCACTGTTGGTGAGCTTGCGATGAAGTCTGAGCAAGAAATGCTTAAATATCGTAACTTCGGTAAGAAATCCCTCAACGAGATTAAAGACAAGCTCGAGCAGCTTGGCCTCTCTTTGGGAATGAAAATCGACGAGCGCCTCCTTGAAAAAGGTACCGAGCTTTAATCCCGCCTTTTAGGCACAAGACATTTAGAACATGCGTCACAGCAAAAGAAGACATTCACTCGGGGTTTCCGGACCTCATTTATCCGCCATGATGGGCAACCTTTCCGTTGCACTCATTACACATGGTCGTATTCAAACAACATTAACTAAAGCCAAGGCGCTTCGTCCATTCATCGAGAAGATCATTACCTTCGCGAAGAAGGCAGAAGCTGCAAACGACACTGCACGTAAATTGCACTTCCGTCGCTTGGCGATCTCTCGTGTTCGCGACAAAAAAAGCAGTCGCTAAGCTGTTTGATGAGCTCGCTAGCGAGTTCACCGAGCGCAATGGTGGTTACACACGTATCTATAAGGTTGGTCAACGTATCGGCGATGCAGCTGAAATGGCATTGATCGAACTGATCGACGGCAATGACGAGGGCTACTCCAAGAAGTCAGCCAAAAAGCCAGCTAAAAAAGCGACCAAGGCCGAAGCAGAAGTAACTGAAGCGGTAAAAACGCAAACGCCTGAGGCTGATGCGCCCGAAGCTGAAGCTGAAGCTACTGAAGCGGTCGCCAAAAAAGCGGTTAAAAAAGTCGCCAAAAAGGCAGCCAAAAAGGCAGCCAAAAAGGCGGTTAAAAAGCCGGTTAAAAAAGAAGCGCCAGCTAAAGAAGATACCGACGCGTAGTTCCTTTCATCGCACACACTTTCAAGAGCCCGTCCAATTGGACGGGCTTTTTTTGTGTTCGCCTTCGATTCGTGGGAAAGTCTTGGTTGGAACTGCCGGCTGTTTTTCTAGGAGGCAATGACTACCTACTCAGGAATTTTTTGAGCAACTCAACGTGGCAGGACTGCGATCACATGCCTCAGTCATCCTGACTTGCTGCACAAAAAGGCGAATCGATCTCCCTCTCTTTGCGTTCTCGCACTAATCGATGTTGACCCAAAAAGCTCTGTGTGTCGCGCGGGCCTTATTTGCCGAACAAGCCCTTGATACTTTCGGTCGCCTTTTCGAGGGCAGCTTCGCCTTGTTCCAGTACGTCTTTGCCTCCTTCGCCGACAAGGTCCCCTGTATTTCCAATAGCGGGGCCGATCGATGTGAGCACTTCGGTCAGGATCAGGTCGATGATTTCTGCCATGCTCTTGCTGTTGCCGTCTTCGCCAATGTCATTCATCTCGATCCGTGGGAGCGGTACGGTTGTACCAGCGCCCATTAAGCCTAGAAAGACGGTGCCGTCTTCAATGACAAGTTGCTTGATGACTACTTGCTTTGCGGAGCCGTCTTCTGCAGCAACTGCCTCTGTGGAATCGGGCGCGTTCTCGTCAGCACTACCAGTGAAAGCATCGATATTTTTCATCAGTGTTTTGATGTTCGAGCTCATCAGTGTCTTTTCGTAGCTGATTTCAGGCTTTTGGATGATGATTTTGTTAATGATGACCTTATCGCTAAAGACGGTACTAGTATCAATATCGACCTCGATTTCGCCGAGGGCGAAGATATTTTCGCTCTTATAGCCATCTGGGTTGCCCACGTAGAGGCCCGTGAGTGTGCCATTGCCAGAAAGAATAGAAAGATTCACCTCATCGAGTCGCACGGAGGTTTGAGTGATCTCTGGGCCGAATTTTTCGACACCAGTCTTGATACCTTTATTTAACGCGCTTGAGCCGAGGAAATAAATCGCGGCCACAGCGGCCACTGCAACGATTACAAGGAATAGGAATATTTTTTTTATCATATACGTGTTAAGTTAAT
>Ga0115103_1791648_pt1 | contig 16160 bp, 30 predicted proteins | sample MBTome_2_FD_89643 | JGI IMG/M metagenome (GOLD analysis project Ga0115103, IMG submission 89643) | Marine eukaryotic communities from Pacific Ocean to study complex ecological interactions - MBTS_5May14_M1_3um Metatranscriptome... | ecosystem: Environmental > Aquatic > Marine > Oceanic | place... | reverse complement strand
GGTGAAATTGGTAGACACGACAGACTTAAAATCTGTTGCTTAGTGATAGGCGTGAGGGTTCAAGTCCCTCCGTCCCCATTTAGATTCGTTACTATTTTAAGGTTTATGAAAAAATTAATAGCTAAATATAAAATTTTCTAAAATTAGACAATTCAATCATGGTAAGTTAAAAAAAGAAGAACGATTGCTAGTTATTTTGATTCTCTTTTGAGCAGTTAAATTCTAGATTTTTACTGCGCAAAACAACAATGTAAATTAAATTAATAAACAGAGTAAAAATTCATAATAGAGGAGTTGAGATAATTAACCCAACCCCACTATTTACATATACATATACCATTAACGTTCAAATTATTTGCAATTACCAAAAGTAATATCTACGGGATGCTTATTTGATATAATACACCAGGGGGCAAATCTGATTTAGATAATAAATCAAAAATATCAGTCTCTGGGTTATATGAAATATCGATAATTCGTTTATGAACACGTATTTCAAAATGTTCTCGCGAATCCTTATTTACGTGAGGAGAACGTAGAACACAGTAGATCCGTTTATCCGTTGGTAATGGAACCATACTGTAATTGTCGATGTTATATGTTTGAATTAACTGATTAATCTTTTGACAAGAGGATGTCAATAGATGATGGTTAAAAGATTCTAATCTTACACGAATTTTTTCATTCATTTTCAGTTTTGTAAAATTTATAATTACTTAACAATTTTAGAAACAACACCGGCACCAACAGTACGACCACCTTCACGAATCGCGAAGCGCATTCCTTCTTCAATAGCAACAGGATAAATTAATTCAGCAGTCATTTTAATACGATCACCAGGCATTACCATTTCAACCACATCACCATTATCTGCAGTGAATTGTGTGATCGAGCCTGTAACATCAGTTGTACGTACATAGAATTGTGGACGGTAGCCTGTAAAGAATGGTGTGTGACGACCACCCTCATCTTTTGTTAAGATATATACCTCTGATTCGAATTGCGTGTGCGGTGTAATTGTACCTGGTTGAGATAAAACCATACCTCGTTCAATGTTTTCACGATCAACACCACGTAATAAAATACCAACGTTATCTCCGGCAAAACCTTCATCTAACGTTTTTTGGAACATTTCAATTCCTGTAATTGTAGTTGCTTGTGTGTCTGCGATACCAACGATTTCAATATCTTGACCAACTTTAACAACACCCCTTTCAATACGACCTGTAGCTACCGTTCCTCGACCTGTAATTGAGAACACATCTTCAATCGCCATTAAAAATGTCTTTTCAACATCTCGTACGGGAGTTGGGATATATTCATCAACGGCATCCATAAGTGAATAAATTTTATCTACCCAAGGATTTTCCCCTCTTTTAATTGACGGGTTCGCTGAAATTGCTTCGATTGCTTGTAAAGCAGATCCTGGACAAATTGGAATATCATCACCGGGGAAATCGTATGCAGATAATAACTCTCTTACTTCTAATTCTACTAATTCTAGTAATTCTTCATCGTCAACTTGATCTTCTTTATTTAAGAAAACAACAATGTCAGGAACACCTACTTGTTTCGATAATAGAATATGTTCACGTGTTTGAGGCATTGGACCATCTGCAGCTGATACTACTAAAATGGCACCATCCATTTGAGCAGCCCCAGTAATCATGTTTTTTACATAATCAGCATGACCTGGACAGTCCACATGGGCGTAGTGACGATTTTGAGTTTCGTATTCAACGTGAGCAGTATTAATAGTGATTCCACGAGCTCTTTCTTCAGGAGCTCCATCAATATCAGCATAAGCTTTAGCGACACTATCACCGTCTAATGCTAATGTTGCTGTAATAGCTGCAGTTAAAGTAGTTTTCCCATGATCAACATGACCAATTGTACCAATATTAACATGTGGTTTATTACGTTCAAATTTTTCGCGTGCCATTTAAAAATTCCTTTAAATTTAAGTTTTGATAGTTTAATATAATGTTTAAAGCTTTTAGCGAGAAGTATAATTATAAATTAGTAACGGAAATGTGCAAACGCTTTATTGGCATTCGCCATTTTGTGTGTTTCTTCTTTTTTCTTAATTGTATTACCGATATCATTTGCTGTATCAATAATTTCGTTAGCTAATTTAATTGACATACTGCGACCAACTCTTTGGCGTGAGTATGAAATAAGCCAGCGTAAAGCTAAATTTGTCGCTCTGAAACCACTCACTTCAATAGGGACTTGGTATGTAGATCCACCAATTCTTCTTGCTTTTACTTCGACAACAGGGCTTGCGTTTCGAATAGCTTTTTCAAAAATTATTAAGGGATCTTCATTTGTTTTTACTTTAATAATACTAAAAGCATTATTCACAATAGTTTGTGCTAAGTTTTTTTTACCTGATTTTAAAATTCGATTAATTAATAAGCTTACAAGATAACTGTTATATGTGCAATCCGGTTCCGGAAAACGTTTTTTTGAGATATTTCGACGAGACATAATATAAAATATGATTTTAGAAAATAATGTACAGATATTTACTCCTGCACTGCAGTAATACGTTCTTAGTTCAATTTAAATTTTACTTATCAGTTTTCGGTTTTTTAACACCATATTTAGAACGTCCTTGGGTTCTAACTTTAACCCCACCGCTATCTAAAGTTCCTCTAATGATATGATATCTAACACCTGGTAAATCTTTAACACGTCCTCCGCGAATTAAAACAACGGAATGTTCTTGCAAGTTATGTCCAATTCCTGGAATGTATGCAGTTACTTCAAAACCAGAGGTTAATCTTACCCTAGCTACTTTTCGAATAGCTGAATTTGGTTTTTTAGGTGTTGTTGTGTAAACACGTGTACAAACCCCTCGCCGTTGTGGGCAATTTACTAAAGCTGGCGATTTTGTTTTCTTCTTAATTTGTGTTCGATTTGAACGGATTAGTTGCTGAATAGTCGGCATATTATAGAAAATTCCTAAATAAAGATAATTATTATACGTTTGAGTTTAAGCCGTATTTTTTCATAAACCGTTCAACACGACCTTCACTATCTATTAATGTTTGTGAACTACTATAAAATGGGTGGTTTGCTAACCAGATATCTGCTTGTAATTCTTTCTTTGTGGAACCTAATGTACACAGAGGTTTACCGTCACAATAAACAACTGCGTCAGTAAACCATTCTGGGTGAATTTCGGGTTTTGCCATATTTCTATTTTTTTTAAGTGTATTAACGTTTTGAAAATTGTGGTGCTTTTCTTGCTTTTCGTAAACCATATTTTTTACGTTCTTTAATTCGAGCATCTCGAGTTAAAAATCCAAGTGGTTTTAATATTTGTCGATTTTGAAGATCCATTTTGCAAATAAGACGAGCAACTGCAAGTTGAATGGCATCAGTTTGTCCTTTCAAGCCCCCTCCATTTACCAAAACAATAACATCAAATTGTGTTTCTAAATTTAATACTTTAAGCGGAGCCCAAATTAAACCTAAAAACGTTGTATTATAGTGGAGATATTTCTCCCCTGGAATTTTATTAATAATTAAATTTCCTTCACCAGGTACAAAAAATACTCTTGCTATAGCTTTTTTTCTTCTTCCCAAACCAATCTTATTTTTTTGAAAAATAGAGTCTGTATTATAACTCATTTCGGTCTCCTTACTATTTTTTACCGTTATGTCCTAAAAGTTTATCAAACTATGGTCTTACACCAGCGACTGTTTCATAAATCTTAATTTCTTCATCTTTATTTAAAGAAATTGGGTTTTGCGCTGCATGTGGATGGTGAGATGTTGTGTAAATTTTTAGCCGTTTTGCTAGCGCTCGTTTTGCAGTTCCGTTTTTCATCATATTCTTAATACAATTCTTAATTACCCGCTCAGGGAAATCCTCAGACATTTGTTTGAATGATAAAGATCCACCAGGTCGACCAGGATTGAATACATAAGTACGCCCCTCAGTATTCCCTAATGTTAGATCCGTAGCATTTACCAATATGACACAATCTCCCAAGTCACCTGATGGGTCATACCATAGTTTATGTTTTCCTTGTAATATAGCTGTAACGATTGAACTAGTTCGGCCTAATCCTTTCCCGGCGCAATCAATTACATACCATTTCCGTTGTGGATTTTTTTCTGATGAAAGAAATGTTTTATTGTTCACCGTGAAACTCCTATTTTTGAAGTGATAATTTTTGTCTTTATTTTAGTATGATTCCTAATTTTGTTTTGAGAGTTGTAAAAACTTCATCAGCCGATTTACGCCCAAAGTTTTTGAGCTCCTGTAGTTTTTCCGGCGAATATTCTAACAAATCTCCTATAGTGTGAATTTGCGCCCTTTTTAAGCAATTATAAGCACGAACTGATAATTGTAATTCCTCAATTGCGATGTTTATATGCGGGTTTATACTAGTTAATTTATGAATATTTTCAGATTTGTCAAGTTTTTGAGGGAATTTATTCTCCATGATTGAATCAAGTAATTCAATGACAAATTTTGAAGCGGAAGATATCGCTTCTTCAGGCGAAATGCTTCCATTTGTCCAAATGTCGAGAAATAAACGTTCCGTAATTTTATTTCCCTCGTTATATACATTTTCAATTTTGAAATCGACTTTTTGAACAGGTATAAATATGGCATCAATCTCTAAGAAATCTTCAGAGTCATCACAAAAAGTTTGTGCTGCCAGTTTGTACCCAACACCATGTTCAAATTTAAATTCAATCTCAAGAAAATTAGAACTTGAAATTGTAGCAATATAATGATTAGGGTTTATAATATTAATATTAGAAGGGAGTTGTATTGAATTTGCTGTAACAACAGCCGGGCCTTTAATTTTTAATCTCCCAAAAGATATATTTTTAGTAGTATTTGTAAAGATAATACCTTTTAAATTAAGGATAATTTCTAAAATATCTTCTCTAACTCCTGTTATAAGCGAGAATTCATCACGAACACCTGCAATTCGGATAGCTGTAATCGCGGTTCCACTTAAATCATTCAATAAAACACGACGTAATAAATTACCTATTGTTATACCTTGACCTGATTGTAAAGAATTTATTAAAAATTGTCCGTACATAGATCCGGATTCAATTTTTTCGGATTTTAGACATTTAATATATAAATTATTCATAATTACAGTTTAAGTTTATTATACAATTCTTAAAAGTATATTTTAAACTCTACGACGTTTAGGTGGTCGACATCCATTATGTGGTACAGGCGTGATATCATGGATCGAAAGAATTTCAAAACCTACTCCTTCAATAGCTCGTATCGCTGTTTCCCGACCAGAACCTTGACCTTTTATTAAGATTTCAACATTTTTCATTCCCGTGCTAAACGCTTCTAAAGCAGCTTTTTCAGCGGCTGTTTGAGCTGCGAACGGTGTTCCTTTTCTAGCCCCTTTAAATCCTGCGCTACCCGCTGAAGCCCACGAAATGGTGTCACCGACTAAATTTGTAATTGTTATAATTGTATTGTTGAACGTAGATTGAATATGAACAACGCCAGTAACTATATTATTTTTATCTTTCTTAGCATTATTTTTTCGAATTTTTTGTGGCATACTAGGTTTAAATTCTCATTATTTATTAAAAATTCAATTATTTTTTACGACCTGTTACTGTTTTCTTCGCTCCACGTCGTGAGCGAGCATTTGTTCTAGTTCTTTGACCCCGTACAGGTAAACTAGTTCTATGTCTTTTCCCACGGTGGCAATTAATCTCATTTAATCGTTTAATATTTAAACCATTAAACCGACGTAAGTCACCTTCTAATTTTAGATCGCTCTCTTCTAAAACTTTTCGTAAAGCTATCGTTTGTTCAGTTGTTAAATCGTCTGTTCTGATATCTTCATTAATATCGGCTAATTTAACAATTTCTTTTCCAGTTTTAATACCAATTCCATGAATATACGCTAGTGCATAAGCGACTTTTTTATTTCTTGGTAAATCAACTCCGACGAATCTTACCACTTTATTAACTCCTTAAAATTTTTAACCTTGTCGTTGCTTGTGTTTTAAATTTGAACAAATTACCATAACTCTTCCACGTCGTTTAATAATACGACATTTATTACACATTTTTTTTACTGATGGACGAACTTTCATTATATTTTTAACGTAAATAAATAAAGTATAGAACAATTTTAATTAAACATATCATTATAAATATTAGAAAGAATAATACTTCTAATTTCTCTTGATAAATCAAGAATTACACCCACTAAAATTAAGAAAGATGTTGTACCCAAGCCATTAAAATTCGAACCAGGTAAAATAGTTTCTATTAAATTAGGCAAAGTTGCAAGAATTGATAACATAATAGCTCCTAAATATGTCACTCGTTGCATTACTTTTCTTAGATAAAATGTTGTCTCGACTCCTGGTCTTATACCTGGAATAGAAACAGCCATTTTTTTGTAATTCTTTTGAAATATCTTTTGGATTCAGAACAATTGTCGAATAAAATGAACTAAATACAAGGATTAAAGTGAAATACATAATCCAGTAAATAAATCTTGAAGATTTGATAAACATAGGAAGTGTTAAAATTGGTAACAAACCTAAGTTACTTATGTAGTTTGGAACTACTAAAACTGCTGTTGTTAAAATAATAGGCATAACACCAGCTTGATTAAAACGCAAAGGGATATAATTATTTTTTATTTCACTTAACGGCGATACAGAACGTCGTGCTGGTTGATTAAGTTGCCTCGACGAAATCAACGGTATGATTCTCATACCTTCTTGTAACAGAACGATTCCTGATATAGCTGTGAAAAATAAACTAATGATCAGTATCCATGATAAGACAGAAATTTGATTCCCCGTTGTTACAAATAGATTTTTGGCAAAAGTTGGCAAATTTGAGACAATGTTTGTATAAATTAATAAAGATGCGCCATTGCCTAGCCCATATTCTGTAATAATTTCGCTTAGCCATAATACTATCATGGCACCAGTTGTTAACCAAATTATAATTTCAATTGCTAAGTATAGGTTCCAATCGAATAAAGCACGTTTTAAGTAAAACGCAATACTAAAACTTTGTATTAAAGCCCAACCTAAAGTCACTAAACGCGTTAATTTAGTTATAGTCCTTCGACCTTCGGCTCCCCCTTCTTTTTGTAATTTTGAAAGGTTTGGAAACAAACTGATTAAGACTTGCATCAATATAGATGCATTAATATATGGAAATATATTTAAAGTAAATAATCCGATAACAAAGGTATTATTCCCAGCAAACGTACTTACTAAACTCTTTGTCATTGAATGTCGTTCTAAATAAAACGCCAAATGACCATGGTTAATTCCGGGAACCGGCAAGAAAGTGCCAATGCGGATAAAAACTAATATACTTAAACTTAGTAAAAGACGTGTTAGTAATATATTTTTATCATTATTTTGTTGAATCATATTTTAATATTTATTCAATAAAATCTTAATTTTCATTAAGGTCACGTTTTTTTGCGACTTGTGATTTTGTAGTTAAATTGTTTAAAGCACAAACTGTAGCCCTAGCATTATTTAGAAGGTTACCTGATCCTAATTGTTTTGCTATAACATTTTTGATCCCAGCAACTTCTAAAACAGTACGAATAGAGCCTCCAGCGATTACACCTGAACCTTCAATTGAAGGTCGCATAATGATTTTACACGCACCAAAACTCCCGTTAACTCGGTGCGGTATACTCAGTGATTTCGTAATTGGAACTTGAATTAAGTTTTTTCGTCCATCAGCTTTGGCTTTTTTAAATGCATTAACAACATCATCAGCTTTGGCTACTCCAACACCTACTTGACCTTTTTCATCCCCAATCACTACAATGGCGCGAAAGCTTAATTTCTTACCACCTTTTGTAACTTTAGACACACGACTTATTTTAATTAACCGTTCAGTAAGTTTCGGTTCCTTACGGTTTTCATTTCGTCGAGTCTTTTTCTTGACGTTGTTCGCTTGTTTTAAATCTGTACTCATAAAATTATTAACCTTTTTATTTTGCCTGTAAGAGGTTACTAAAATTGAAGACCACCAGTTCTTGCACCATCAGCCAAGGCTTTAACACGTCCATGGTAAAAGTACATTCCCCTATCAAATACAATTTTAGTTATATTTTTCTTTATACTTAATTCTGCTAATTTTTCGCCTAATAGCCTAGAAGCATCACAAGTACGTCCATTTTTAGTGTAGAACTTAATATTGCGATCTAAGGTTGAACACGCAACAAGAGTTGTAGCTGTTGTATCGTCAATGATTTGTGCATAAATATTTTCATTTGAACGATAAACTGACAAGCGAGGTCGATCTATTGTTCCTTTTACTAATCCTCGTAAACTTTCACGTTTTAAAGCTTTAAATTTTCGAGGTCTTAATTTCTTGTTTTTATTTTTGAGTTTTAACAAAACTCGTTTTGAAAATTTCATAACTAAAATTAATTTTTAATTAACCTATTAATATAAATTTTTATTTACCAGATTTACCAGCTTTACGTTGTATTATTTCTCCTTCATAGCTAATTCCTTTACCCTTATATGGCTCTGGCGGTCGCCATGATCTTACTTGCGCGGCAAATAATCCCAATTTTTCTTTATCATGCGATTTTAACTGAATTGTCGTGTTTTGTTTTACTTCAACAGTAAGTTCGTTAGGAATAGACAAATCAACAGTATGACTATACCCTAAATTTAATACAAGTAGATTTTGTTGAACGCTTGCTCGATACCCAACGCCTGTTAAATTTAAAACGATTTCAAATTGCTCAGAAACACCAACCATCATATTATTGATCAATGTACGATATAACCCATGCATTGCCTTTCCATTACGAGTCTTAGTTTTTAACGTGACCATTAAAATACCATCATTTTGTTCAATTCCTATAATTTGAGGAATTTGATTTTCTAATATCCCATATTTACCTTTAATAGTAAGATTTGGTTCATTATAATTAACATCAACGTCTGAAGGTATTTTAATTGGTAATTTTCCGATACGTGACATATGTTGTAGTTACTCCAATTACCAAATATAACATAAAATTTCTCCACCAACTTTTAGTTCTTTCGCTTTAAGATTTGTCATTACACCTTTTGAAGTTGATACAATAGCAATTCCTAAATTACTTAAAACTACTGGTAGTTGTTTTGAGTTTACATAAACGCGTAAACCCGGTTTACTTATTCGTTCCAGCTTACAAATGACTGGTTCGCGTGATTTTCCTTTATACTTTAAAGATAATAATAAATATGAAAAAGATTTTTCATTATATATTTCAAAGTTTTCAATAAACCCTTCTTCTTTTAGAATTAAAGCTATTGCTTTTGACATCTTTGTAGCGGGAATTTTGACGATTTGATGCTTAACCATATTCGCATTTCGAATACGTGTTAACATATCTGCAATAGGATCGGTTACCAAAATTGTCTCCTGTGTTGTTAATTAATTATTTATTCTTGTGACCAACGTTTACGTCGTAAATGTTTTTTCTTATCCCATGTTTGGTTAATTTCTTCTAAAGAACTATATTTTGTATAATAACCACAGTCATTTAAAGGAAACCTGAATAATTTTAAAAGAATCAGACTATTTAAAATTCTATGAACAGTTTTCGAACGGGTTTTTCGATTAGATGCAGAGAATACTAAACTTATGTTACATCCTTGTGTTTGATCCACATCTTCATAATTAATTTCTGGAAAAATTAATTGTTCTTTTAAACCGAATGTATAATTTCCAGCTTTGTCAAAGCTTCTTACAGATAGACCACGGAAGTCGCGGATTTGTGCAAAAGTAAAAAATATAAGTTTTGTTAAAAATGTGTACATTTTCTCACTTCTTAAAGTCACGGTTAACCCTAGTTCCATATCTTCACGTATCTTAAAAGTCGCGATAGCATTTTTGGATTTTGTAACGATTGGTTTTTGACCTGTAATTGCTTCAAATTCTTCAATACTTTTTTTCAAAATATTTTTATTTTGGGCAGCTAATCCTAGACCACGGTTAATTTGAATTTTTTTAGTTTTGGAATCGTGTGAACGTTTTTGAAAAGATCTGGGTCATTCTTTTGTAAGACTTGTTTTATTCCATACGTATATTCATGTTTAATATCTTCAAGTAAACTATGCATCTCAACGATTTCTTCAAATGAATTTTGATTAGTCATATTATTTTACGAATCTATTAAATGTAATTTCACATTTGAATGATGAATTGGAGCTTCAATTTGTTTAATTTCTCCGATTTCATTGTCTGTAGTTGGTTTGATATGTTTAAACTTAAAGTTAACTCCTTTTACTAGAAGTTTTCCAGAGTTATTATAGATTTTTATAACTTCGCCTACTTTATTTTTATCAAACCCTGATATAATTTTAACACTATCACCAATTTTGACGTGTATTTTCTTTTTTCTAACCATTTATAAAACCTCAGGTGCTAATGAAAAAATTTTAGAAAAGTTTTTATCCCTAATTTCTCTTGCAACTGGTCCGAAAACTCGAGTTCCACGTGGGTTATTATCAACGTTAACGATAACAGCGGCATTATCATCAAATGAAATATACATACCGTCTGAACGACGAATTGATTTTGCTGTTCTTACTATAACAGCTTTTACAATATCTGACTTTTTGATAGGCATGTTTGGAAGGGCTTCTTTAACTACTCCTATAATAGAGTCACCAATTTTTGCATATTTTCGATTTCCACCTAAAACTCGAATGCACATAATTTTTCGAGCCCCAGTATTATCAGCTACGGTTAACATAGTCTGTGGGTAGATCATAACATTTAAATTTTAATTAATTAAAGACGATTTTGAAATTATTTTAGTTAATTTCCAACGTTTTTTCTTACTTAAAGGTCGACTTTCTCTTATTAAGATTTGGTCTCCAATATTACATTCTTCTAGTTCATCATGAACTAAATATTTCTTCGTTTTTACTACAATTTTCGAATAAATAGGATGTGAAAAGCGGCTTTCAATGTTGACTACAATTGTTTTTTGCATTTTGTCACTCACAACAATCCCAATTTTCTCCTTTACCGGCATTTCAACTCCTTTTTGATTATTTTATCTAACCGAATAATTTTAAAAATTTGCGTTTAAATAATCTTTCTTTTCAATTAAATTACTAATTGTAGACCCATTCGACTTTTCTAATTTGTCTAACCGTTGAGTCAAAAGTGTTTTCAATTGCGCTAATTTACGTTTAGCATATTTGATTTCGTGTGATTTGAAAGGTTGACGCGTCGCCTTTTTGAATTTTAAATCAAACAATTCTTTTTCTACTTGAATAATATTTTCAGATATTTCAATATTTGAAAGCAATTTAATATCATTAAATTGAGGAAAACTCATAATTTATTTAATTCCAGTTCTAACGATAAATTTTGTTTTTATTGGCAATTTGTATGCTGCAAGCTCGAAGGCTCTACGGGCCACTTCTTCAGGAACTGAGGCAATTTCAAATAGTATAGTTCCTGGTTTAACAACAGCGACCCAATAGTCAACAGCACCTTTACCTGATCCCATTCGAGATTCTGCAGCGCGTGCTGTTACTGTTTTGTCAGGAAATATACGGATCCATAAAGAGGCGCCACGTTTCGTGTACCGAGTAATAGTTCTACGTGCTGCTTCAATTTGTCGAGAAGTAATCCATGTAGGTTCTAATGCTTGTAAGCCATAGCTACCAAAGCAAACTTTATTCCCATTCGTCGCTTTTCCACGCATTCGGCCACGGTGATATTTTCTGTATTTTGTTCGTTTTGGACTTAATAACATAATAAATTAAATTTATAAATCGATATTTGAATTATTTGGCTAAAATTTCGTTTTTAAATAACCAAACCTTAACACCTAAAACGCCATAGATTGTATTAGCTTCTTTTGTACAATAATCAATATCTGCTCTTAGTGTTTGTAGTGGTACGCGACCTTCTCGAATCCATTCTGTTCGAGCCATTTCAGCACCGTTTAAACGGCCTGACACTTGAATTTTAATACCTTTAACATTATCCTCTTGAGCTCCTTGAAGAGCTTCACGGATAGCACGTCTAAAAGCTACACGCTCTTCTAATTGTTTAACAACTAAATCGCCTATTAATGATGCGTTTAAGTTAATTTTTTTAACTTCAATAATATTGATTGAAATTAGACGGTTAGAAGGTAAAAGTTTTTTAATATTTTTTAATAAATTTTCTAATCCTAAACCATTTTCTCCTACTAATGCACCAGGTCTTCCAGTTTCAATATTTAGTTGAATCTGGTCACCCAACCCATTACGATTAATTTTCACATCCGAAATACTCGCTGTTCGAGTTAAAGTTTTAAGATATTCTCGAATTTGTTCATCTTCTTTCAATAAGTTTGCATAGCTATTAAAATTTGCATACCAAACTGATCTATGTTCTTGTGTAATACCTAAACGAAATCCTAAAGGATGTGTTTTTTGTCCCACCGAAATAATCCTCTTAATTAAATATTGTTTATAAGGTTAGTTAGTTTATCTCTTTTACGACAATTGTAATATGGCAAGTTGGTTTCAAAATTTGATAAGCTCGACCTTGAGCTCTCGGTCTAATGCGCTTTAATTTTGGACCTTCATCTGCATATATCTGGTCAATAATCAATTTCTTCTTATCTAAATCATAGTTATTTTTTGCATTCGCTGCAGCTGAATGAACAATTTGCCATACAGGTCCACCGGCATCATAAGGTAAAAATTCTAGGATCATTAATGCATCTTGATAAGAACGACCTCTAATTTGGTCTAAAACTCTTCGAACTTTATGCGGTGACATTCTAATGTATTTTGCTACAGCTTTTACGGATTGAGTATTTTCCATAAAGTATTTTTTTTTAAATTCTCGTTTTATATTTATTTGACTAGAAAATCTTTTTACCAAGTAGTATCAAACATTTTTTCAATAGGTTTAACTTGGTAAGCCAATTTAATAATTATATTATTTGAACTTTTAAATGATTCATTTGGGTTATTTGTAAATCGATTAAATTTCGAAATATCGTTGACTTGAATATCGTATATGTAAATGTCAAAAAAATTTACACAAAAATTATTCTGAAGAAAAATAGCAGTTGAATTCAAAACTTGTACTAAATACTCAGACTCATCTTTATCTGATTTTAAAAAATATAAAATATCATCGATTACATAATAATAAACCTTTAATTTAATATTTTGTAAAAGTATTTTTGCGCGCTTTGAAATTTTCCTATTACATTTGATCGTAAATGTTCTGAGTTGAAATTTAGGACCAAGTACTTTTTTCACCATATAAAATAATTTCTAACGTTTACCTTTTCTGTCAGTTTTAATGTGTGTTTTAAAAGTTCTAGTAGAAACAAATTCTCCTAATTTATGACCTACAAATTGATCAGAAATAAAAACTGGAACATGGTTCCGACCGTTATATACAGCAATCGTATGTCCAACCATAGTTGGTAAAATAGTTGAACTTCGTGACCACGTTGTAATAACAGTTTTTTTCCCTGCATTATTCAATTTATCAATTTTTTTTAATAAATGATAAGCAATAAAAGGCCCTTTTTTTAATGATCTTGGCATTTTCAGAATATTTTTATTAGTTTATTTAAATTGTTAATTATACGCGGGAACGAAGAATATATTTATTCGTAATCTTTTTTCTTTTTCGTGTTTTCATTCCTAGTGCGGGTTTACCCCATGGTGTAAGTGGTCTACTTCGTCCAATGGGTGCACGCCCTTCACCACCACCATGTGGGTGATCACATGGGTTCATAACAGATCCTCGTACTGTAGGACGTTTTCCTAACCATCTTGTTCGTCCAGCTTTACCACTTCTTACAAGAAACGCATCGTTGTTACTAAGTTCTCCAATAGTTGCAAAACATTCTTTACGAATTAAACGAATTTCTTTTGATGGCAAACGTAATGTTATATAATTACCTTCTTTGGCTAAGATCTTAGCAGACGTTCCGGCACACCTTACAAGTTGTCCTCCCTTGTTAGGAACTAATTCAATATTATGAATTGAGGTTCCTAATGGAATTTCTTCTAAAGGCAAATTATTCCCAACTTTCAACGGAACTCCAGATCCAGAAATAATCGTATCCCCAACTTGCATATTATTTGGATGTAGTATGTAACGTTTTTCACCATCCATGTAATGTACTAATGCAATCCGAGCATTACGGTTCGGATCGTATTCAATTGAAGCAATAACTCCTTCGATCATATAATTTTTTCGTTTAAAGTCAATTAAACGGTATCGTTTTTTATGACCGCCGCCTCTATGACGAATAGTAATAACTCCTCTATTATTTCTTCCTTTCTTGCGATGGTTTTTTCGAACCAAACTTTTTTCAGGAGTACTTTTTGTAATTTCTGTAAATCCTGATAAAGCCCTGCCACGAGTCGCTGGTGTATATGATTTATAAAAACGAATACTCATAAACTTAATTAATTTGTATATTATAGTTTTAATTTTCAGCAAATAAGCTTATTGTGTTTCCTTCGGATAATGTTACAATCGCTTTTTTGTAATGTGATTTCCAACCAATATATTTTCCTACACGTTTTTTCTTCTTTGGAAGATGGCACGTATTTATTTTTATGACTTCTACATCAAATAAATATTCTATTGCTTTTTTAATTGTAGGCTTAGTTGATTGTGGATTTACAATAAAACTATATTGATTGTTTTCTAAGAGTCTTGTAGCTTTATCAGTAATGATAGGGTACTTGATAATGTCAGCACAACTACGGTTAAAATATGAAGAATCAATCACAGAAAGTCTCCTTTATGTTGTTTATTGCTAATGGTGTTAATAAAATCTGTTTTGCTTTCAGTAAGCTTAATGTATTTAAGTTCGAGGCAGAAATTAATTCTACATTTTTCATATTTCGAACCGACAGCTTAAGCGGTATTGTCTTTTTTGAAACAACTAATAAAATCTTTTCATCTGACTGAACACGACATTTTTTCAAAATACTTGCTAAAACCTTTGTTTTCGGATCGGTCAAAGCTTCTTCTAAACCATCAATTATTAAAATTTTGTTTCGTTTGTTATACAGTAAAGTTTGTAAAGCTAACTTTCGTTCTTTTTTATTTAATTTTAGAACTGTTGAGTTTGGTTTAGGACCAAAAATAACCCCACCACCTTTCCAAAGCGGTGATCTATTTGATCCAGCACGGGCTCTACCTGTACCTTTTTGTTTCCAAGGTTTACGACCACCCCCGCGAACTTCACTTCTTGTTTTTGTTGAAACGGTACCTTGTTTTTTAGCGATTTGGTGTCTTAGAATATCTTTATGAAGCAAATAATTTCCAGAATTTTCAAGGATTGTTAATTCTAGTTTATGTTCATCTGTTAAAGTTTGTCCATCTAGATCTAATGAATTATATTGAATAAATTTTTGAACTGCCATTTTTTATTTGTAACTATTTATTTAACAATAAAAATCAAATTATTCAAATATACTGATAGTAATCAGATTTCCTGGTTTTCCTGGAACAGAACCTTTTACTATTAAGATATTTTCATTGCTATCTATTTGAATAACTTTTAGTTTTTTAATATTTGTAATTTTATTCCCTAACTGTCCAGCCATTTTTTTGCCGGGTAATACTCGACCTGGTGTTGTCCCCATACCAATAGATCCGGGAGCTCTATGGTTTTTCGAACCATGTGTCATAGGACCACGTGTAAAATTATGACGTTTTTGAAGACCAGAAAATCCTTTACCATTTGTTTTACCAGTTACGTCAATTAGCTGGTTTACAGAAAGAGAGTCAACATTTAATGTTTGTCCAACCTTAAAATCTTCTGGGTTATCAACGCGAAATTCTTTTAAATATTTTAAAGGTTGAATATTTGATTTTTGTAAATGACCTAATTGTGGCTGAGTTAAATATTTACTTGGAACATTTTCATAACCAATTTGAATAGCATTATATCCATCATTTAAAATTGTTTTAATTTGCGTAATAATACAAGGACCGATTTTTAAAATTGTTACCGGGATAATGTTCCCAAATTCATCAAAGATTTGGGTCATACCAATTTTATTACCTAATAAACCTACAGACACAATATTTTCTCCAAAATCTAAATTATAGAAATTAACTTTTTTAATGAATAAAAAGAAATAAAACAATAGCT
>Ga0115103_1300831_pt1 | contig 16171 bp, 7 predicted proteins | sample MBTome_2_FD_89643 | JGI IMG/M metagenome (GOLD analysis project Ga0115103, IMG submission 89643) | Marine eukaryotic communities from Pacific Ocean to study complex ecological interactions - MBTS_5May14_M1_3um Metatranscriptome... | ecosystem: Environmental > Aquatic > Marine > Oceanic | place... | reverse complement strand
CGTAATCATAGTCTCCTTCACTAGCTAATACTAACTTCTTTGATGGACCATAATGCTTAGCATACATCTCTACTTCTGGCCAAGGCCATAGACCTTTATCATGTTCTTTACCAAAATCCCATGCATCGCAATCCCAATATGTAGACATTAGACTCCTAAGTTTAACTCCTTCTTTTTCTGCCATGTGACGAAGCACTAATTGTTCAGCAAATATAAGATATTGAGAGTTGGGTACTTTAGACTTAGTCATCTCTTCCATTATTTGAAGACTCAGTTCTGAGTATCTTCTTGTAAAATCAGGGTCAGGTAAATTTAAAAAACTAACATTTAAGGATCCAGTTTGCCATCTTGGTTTATAGCTCAATTTCCTAACGTGTTTGTCTGCATTGCCAGGGTAGTACCCTTTTCCTAGTTCCAGATTATAAACAGTTAATGCTGTTGGATCTAAATACTCTTTTATTGGCTTAAAGCATAAGGTATCGTTATCCATTAAAATTACAGGTTCGGTTTGTTTACCTAATACTGCTACTTTATTAGCTGCCCAAAAGACATTTCTATCAATATCTCTATCGTGAGTATATTGTTCAACCTTATCGAAAAAATGGAGTGCATTTGTCTTATGTATAACTGCTTCAGTGAGTTTATCGCAATACAAAAAGCAACTGTCTTCTGGGTAATGTTTTTTCCAGAGTCTAACAGATGCTAATAGTAGTAGTACGTTAAATTTACCGTAGAAGGAAAAATCTTCCTTAATATTTTCTAAAACCCATATTACTTTCAAAACCTTTCATTTGTATTAGTTACTATACGTTAAAGTGAGCATAAAATGTTGTTTGACTAGAATAAGCTGCTGCATCTAAAGTTAACGTTTGGCTTGTAGAGATTGATGAACCTCCACCACTTGCTGCTGTTCTCCAAGAATGAAAAGTTGCAGGATAAGTTGGTAAAGCATATAAGTTTACGTATCCATAAGAACCGTAATTAATAGGTGTAATTGCCAATGGAGAAGTTCCCGATGTTGATCCTCCTAAATAAGGATAGGATACTTTAGCTACACCGCCTGCATCTGCTTGTATATACCCATATCTAATTGCTTGTCCTCTTAATGAAGATATACTATATGGTGCAGCATAATCAGGGTACATATTTTCCATCAAGGTCTTAAGACTAATTGATGAATTTGATGAATAAGATGGTGACCAAGTTTTCATTGCTGAAAAAGATATCGTTGCTGTTGGTACTGAGTATACTGCCATGGTTATATAATTTCTAGTTTATCTACTGGTATAATTTCTCCTAATCTAGCTTTAAGTTCTTTATAACAGTATTCAATTGGTTTATTAATTGCTTCCTTGTCATAAAATACTTTTTCTACTTTTTCAGATCCTATTTTTACTTTTTCCTGTTTGATTTTAGTTCTGTAAAGAGTAATTTCATCTCCTTCACTATCAAAACTTACATAAGGTATTTCCTCTGTTACTTCCTTTACTTCATATATTGGTGTCTCTACCGTACCTTTGTATGTAGGAACAAATTTAAAGAAGTTAGGTATACTAATATCTTCTCCTAAAGAATCTGCATCTTTATAAAAGGACATAATTGGTGCTAATATACCTACTGCGTTAATTTGTTCATCGTCTACATATATCTTATTAAATGCGTCTGATTCTTCTTTTGATAACCAGGTAGATGTTGTAAAAGATATTTCATTAGTTATTTTTGACCATTTGAAGCCGTCTACTCTAATGTAAACGGCATTCGTTGGTCCTGAACTTGTTTCTATATCTGCGTTAATTCTTAATCCCATATTAACAATATATTATTTATTTTCCAATTTATCAACTTTAGCTGATAATTCTTTTACTGCTTCGATTAATAAACCAGTTATCTGTGCATAGTTAACAGATTTCATACCTTCGTCATCTGTTAAGACTAATTCTGGAAGTATTGCTTCTAATTCCTGTGCTACAACTCCAATAGATTTACTGTCGTCTGCTATTCTAGTAAACTCTACACCTCTAAGTGCTTTTGTTTTATCTAGAGCTCCTTCGATAGTCTTAATATCTTTCTTAAGTCTTTCATCTGAGTAAGCAGTGATATCACTATCAGCTACTATTCTACCTGATACATCTATACCTGCAGTATCTACTCTTAATCTCTCTGTTCCATTAACTACTGTTCTTGTCCAAGCGTTATTAGACCATTGAATATAATCGCTAGAATCGTATCCAATATAGCTAATACTGTCTCTAAGGTCAGTTTCTAATTGGAACGTTGTACCACTTAGATCTAAACCTCTACCTGCAGAGTAAGTTGTGTTTGTATCTGTATAAGATGTAATGTACCCTGCTCCGTTAGTTAATTGATTGTTATTAGTAATGTAATTTGCTCCATTTGCTACATTCAATAATGCTCTAGCTGCTGCTGCAGAATAAGAACGACCATAAGTATCAGTTCCATTTGTACCAGTAAATAATCCCATTCCTGAAGATGCTCCTGAAGTACTAAATGTTCCTGAACCGTTGTAGTAAGAAGCATGTACGTACCCGTTTGAAGTTCTTTCAACTATTGTTGAAGTACTTTCTCCTGTATTTTTAGTTCCTATTACATACCCTCTACCGTTACTTATTTGAGTGTTATTGGTAATGTAGTTTGCATTAGTTGCTCCTGTATATCCAAGATCTCCTAAAGTTAATACTCTAGTACCGTGTGATGTAAGTACACCGTCGGTCATGTATATATTATCTATAATTGTAGCTCCTGATGTATTAATGTCAGAATCTGTACCAATAACAGTATTATAAGTACCAGCTGCTTGTTTATTAGCTAGTGCATTTGTCATTGTAGTTGCAAAGTTTGCATCATCTCCTAATGCTGCTGCTAATTCATTTAACGTATCTAATGTACCTGGTGCTGAATCAACTACTGCTGCTACTGCAGATGCTACTTGACTTGCATTTTGATATCCAGCTCCGTTAGTTAACTGATTGTTATTAGTAATGTAGTTTGCATTAGTAGCTCCTGTATATCCTAATGTGCTTAATGATAAGTTATCTGTAGAATATAGTTCGTAATCTGTACCGTCTTTTCTTACAGACATTACATTAGTAGTATCATTCCAAACAATACCATCTCCGTTAGCCATGTAAAGGTGAGTATCACCATCGTTAAAGAAATCCGATGCATTTTTACCATCTACTGTACCAGCATTTCCAGCACTAGTTGCATAGTTAACTGAACCGGCAGAAGTTTGGTATCCTGCTCCGTTAGTTAACTGATTGTTATTAGTAATGTAGTTTGCATTAGTAGCTCCTGTATATCCTAAATTACCTAAAGTTAATGTTCTAGTTGATACAGTACCATTTGCATCTGTTACGTGACCTTGACCGTTAGTAGTAATGTTAAAATCTAAATCACTAATTACAGTTGCTCCTGTTAAAGCTCCAGTATCAATATTAATATCATCTCCGTTAAAACTTGGGTGAGAATATACTGTATTATTATCTGTAGAGCTAATAGTTACTTTTTGAGTAGCTGGATCGAATGATACACTAGTAGCGCCTGCTCCAGCAAATCTTAAGTCTTCATTTTCTGTTATAGTAAATTGATCTGTACCAGCTGAGTTAGCAACTTTAAATCCTGATCCCATGTCAATATTGTTGACATAGCTAGTAATGTATCCTGCTCCGTTAGTTAATTGATTGTTATTGGTAATGTAGTTTGCATTAGTAGCTCCTGTATATCCTAAATTAGCTAAAGTTAATGTTCTAGTGCCATGTGATGTAATAACACCGTCTGTCATGTAGATGTTATCTATTACACTAGCTCCAGAAGTATCTACATCTGTATCGGTACCAATTACCGTATTATATGTGCCTGATGCTTGTTTAGCATTTAATGCTGCTTGTAATCCATCAACGTTACCAATAATATGGTTGTGAGAATCATCTGCTACAACTGCAACACCTGAAGAGTTAATTGATATATCTCCAGATACTCCTGTATATGTAGCTGATTTTGTATGTACACCTAGGTTAGTTCTTGATGTTGCTGCAGAAGCTAAATCTGATAAATTACTTGCTTTAGCTAATTTAGTACCTACTGTTGTAGTAAGAGCTGCTAAACCTGATTGATCTGATGCTAATGAAGCAGATAGTTCACCAAGTGTGTCTAGTGTTGCACCAGCTGTTCCAATGATGTCGTCAATTCTACCTTGTACGAATGCTGTTGATGCAATTCTTGTAGAAGAGTTAGTACCTGTTTGAGTAGGTACTGTTGGATTACCTGTCAATGCTGGTGAAGCTAAATTAGCTTTAGCATTTAATGCTGATTGTAATCCATCAACGTTACCAATGATATGGTTGTGAGAATCATCTGCTACTGTTGTTACTAGCGTAGCGTTACCTAAATTGGTAAACGTTGCTGTACCACTTACATCTCCTGTTACAGTTAATACTGGGTCTTTAGCATTTATAGTTCCAATTGCACTAGCATTAGCTGAGATATTAGAAGTGTTAGTTGATACTGCTGCTGCTGTACCAAAATAAGCTGATGAATTACCGTCCAGCTTATCAGCATCTAATCCAGATCCTGCACCATCTACTGTCTTAATGGCAGTTAATATCTCTGCTGCTGATTGATCAGCTGTTGCACCTGCTTCTATACCAGCTAATTTACCTGTATTGGTTGCTATATTAGAAGTGTTTGTTGAAACTGATGCTGCAGTAGCATAGTGAGCTGATGAATTACCATCTAGTAAATCTGCATCTAATCCAGATCCAGCTCCATCTACAGTCTTAATAGCAGTAAGTATTTCTCCTGCTGATTGATCTCCTGTTGCACCTGCTTCTATACCGGCTAATTTACCAGTATTAGTTGCAATGTCTGCTGCGTTAGTTGATACTGCTGCTGCTGTACCAAAATATGCTGATGAATTACCATCTAGTAAATCTGCATCTAATCCTGATCCTGCACCATCTACTGTTTTAATAGCAGTTAATATTTCTGATGCTGATTGATCTCCTTTTGCTCCAGACTCTATCCCATCTAATTTAGCCTTATCTTCATCGGTCATTGCACCCCATGTTGTAGGTGTAGCTGCTGGTATACTAGCGTTATTACCGTCTGATGAATTAACTACTAATGCAGTACTTGATGCACTTGTAGATAAGTTAGTAGACACATTACTTACCTTATTGCTGTTAGTAGCAATTGCTGTAGCTTGTGGTCCAGATATAGTTGTTGGTCTTCCTGATAAATCAGAGTAAGCACCTGAAGTTGCTACAGTTGCTAAGTCATCTGGCTGTACTGCTGAATCTGCTGTAGATCCTTGTACTGAAGATGCAAATACTCCTGAGTTCTGTGTAGCTGCTGTTCCTAGTCCTAAATTACCTCTTGCTGTTGATGCATTAGTTAAGTCTGATAAGTTACTTGCTTTAGCTAGTTTAGTCCCCACTGTTGTAGTAAGTGAAGCTAATCCTGATTGATCTGTTGCTAAAGAAGCTGAAAGTTCTCCTAAAGTATCTAGTGCTGCTCCTGCAGTTCCTATTACTGCATCAACTCTATCTTGTACGAATGCTGTTGTTGCTATTTTAGTAGAATCATCAGATCCAATTGCTGTTGGTGCTGTTGGTGTTCCTGTTAATGCAGTGTTGTTTAATAATGATGCTTTTGATTCATTAGTTACACTTCCTAATCCTACTTGTGATTTAGTAACACTATGTGGATTGTCTGTTCTACCTGCATGAGTAGAAACAGAAGCTGCTGTAGCGAAATGTGATGATGTATTACCGTCTAGTAAATCAGCATCTAATCCTGACCCAGCTCCATCTACTGTCTTAATAGCAGTTAAAAGTTGTGCTGGTGTCTGGTCTGCTGTAGCTCCTGCTTCAATTCCAGCTAATTTACCAGTATTAGTAGAAATGTTTGCTGTGTTAGTTGCAATTCCAGATGCATTAGTTGCTATATCGCTATCATTAGAAGATATGTTAGAAGCATTTGTATTTGCTTTTGTATCTACTAATCCTAATGCTGTATCTGTAGCGTAAGTTGAATCTAATCCTGCTATTGCACTGCTGTTAGTTGCAATGTCTGCTGCAAGTGCATCTGTTGTTACTTCTACTGAGCTTGATAAGCTGCTAACTGCTGAGGATACTGAAGTATCTGTAGCGTAAGTACTATCTAGTCCGGCGATAGCGCTTGCGTTAGCTTTAATACTTGTATCTAATGCTCCTGATACACTGCTTAATTGGCTGTCAGAAGCGTAAGTATTATCTAGTGCTGCAATTGCAGATGTATTAGCTTTAATGCTTGTATCTAGTGCCCCTGAGACATTTGTTAGTTGAGAATCTGAAGCGTAAGTACTATCTAAATTAGCTAAGTCTGTAGCTACTGATTTAATACTTGTATCTAATGCTCCAGATACATTTGATAATTGAGAATCTGTAGCGTAATTACCATCTAAATTAGCGATTGCTGATGCATTAGCTTTAATACTAGTATCAAGAGCGCCTGAAGCGTTAGATAAAGCAACGTCTGTTGCATATGTACTATCTAGTCCTGCTACTGAAGATTCTAAAGCTGTTAGTCTATTACCTGAAGATGTAACGTATCCTGCAAAAGCTTGATCGTTAGTAGTATCTACAGAGTTAATAAGGTCTACAATTTCTTTAAAAGAATCTGCATCAGTTTCTGAAGCATTTAATATAGCATCTATTCTTCCTTTCTCTGTACTTATAGAAGTATCAATAGAAGAGCTGAAAGCGCTATATCCTACAGTACCAGATAAGGTTACCTGTTCGGATCCTGAAATTAAAGTTGGTTTGCCTGTTACGTTAGCGTACTCTACGCTATCGGCTGTTAGGCCTTCGAAGTTACCAACACCAGTAAAAGATCCTGAAAAGGATCCTGTTGCTTCGGCATTAGTCATTTTTGGACTGTGTATTCTCATTATGGTTTTTTTACGCTGTTATGTTAATATAAATATGTTAATTCTAATGTTTATTTAGCTTTTAATTACTATTGTACCAGTAAATGATTCATCAAAAGAAACACTCACATTATTAGAGTCTATTGCTTCTATTGTAGCTGGTAAAGTTAGTTGTTTATTGTTATCAAATACACTTATTTGACAGAAAGTTTCTCCTAAACTATGAGTCACTGTATATGCTGATGCTCCTGTGATGCTTTGTCTATAAGATGTAGCAGTTGGAGATATAGAGTTTATTGAGGATTCAACTGAAGAGCTGAATGCTGAGTATCCATTTAATGCTGTAATATTAACTTGAGAAGATCCACTAACAAGTCCTGTACCAGAGAAGGTAAGGTTAGATCCATCTCCTGAGAAGGTTAATGCATCTACATTATTAGTTACGTTAAGGTTTGACAGATGAGCAGATGATCCGCTAACTATCAGTTTTTTCCAATTCGGCATGTTACTTAATATTACGGTTGGTTACTTATGTAAGCCCACTTCCTCTTACGAGGCCTATAATAGCTTTCTAATAAATAGCATCAAAAACCAATAAAAAAAGGCCCGAAGGCCAATTTTTACTTTTGTTCGACTATGTTAGTGAGTTTAGCCATAATAGTATAGAATTGTTCAAATTCTGTTCCTATATAACTAGCCTTACGTAACTTAGAGATTATAAAGGCAGCCTCCGCATGAGTAATTTCTTCTGCTTCTTTTTTAACTGCTGCCTTTTGTATTACTTTGTCTTTTAATCCCATAATTCTATATAACTTATTAAACATTTTTTTAACTATAAATCCAGATTTCTTCGTTAGATGTATCTACGTGTATACTTCCTTTTCCTTGGAATTCTGGTGCTGTTGTTGGTGATGATGTAGCTTCTTGTATATTACCTAACTTAGAAGAATGAGTTGCTGTTGTAGCATCTGCTGCTATTCCATCTGCAAATCCAAATACGTTACTAGGACTATCCCAGAATATACCTGAACCTTCATTTATATTTCCGTCTGAGCCTCCAAATATAATACCTGCATCTCCTGTTGCACTTCCTGAGTTAAGAAGTATAAATCTATCCTCTACGTTTAAGTTAGCAACTTGAGCTTGTATTGTATCTCCTGTTACGTTTAAGTTTCCTGTAATTGTTACATTACCTGTTAACGTAGCATTATCTACTATACCTACTGCAATTTGATTGTTAGTAACTGTTGTAGAAATTTCTCCAGCTGTACCTACTATTGATAAATTATCGTCTTTTAGATTTACTGAATCTGTTCCGCTGTTACCAACTACATTTAAAGTAGAACTTAAATTACTAATTGTAGTATTAAGTCCTGATTCAATTGCTTTTCTCTGTACGTGAGCTGATCCTGATAGACTAGTAATGCTTGATGCATTAGATGATATGTTACTTACGTTAGTAGCAATACCACTTGCGTTAGTTGAAATGTTAGATGCATTAGTATTAGCTTTTCCATCTACAGTTGATATATCTCCTGCAAGTGATGCTTTAATTGCTTCTCTTTTAACTTCTGCAGATCCACTTAATACAGATACTGCTGAACTAACTTCTGCATCTGTTGCGAATGAACTATCTAAGGATGCTGTGAATATCTCTAAAGCATTAATTCTGCCGTCCTGTACACTTTGCTCTGATGCTATTGAACTATCAAGAGCGACTCTATGAGTATGTGCTGAACCGCTTAAGCTAGTAATGCTTGATGCATTTGTGCTTATATTTCCTGCATTAATTCCAATGTTATTAGCATTAGTTGCTATATTACTAACGTTAGTAGCAATATTAGAAGCATTTGTATTAGCTTTACCTAAATTAGCTGCTATATTACTTGTGTTAGTAGAAACAGTACCGTTAATAGCAGATTTAATAGCTTCTCTTTGAGTATGAGCTGAACCTGATAAAGTTGTTACTGCTGAATTAGCTGAGGATATAGATCCTGCAAGGCTACTTTCTATTGCTTTTCTCTGTACGTGAGCTGAACCGCTTAATCCAGATACTGATGAATTAATATCTGATGCTAATCCAGATTTAATTGCTTCTCTCTTAATCTCTGCTGAAGAAGATAAAGAACTGATACCTGAGCTTAATGCTGATGATTGAGCTGAGTCTAAAGCTGCTCTCTGTATGTGAGCTGAACCAGATAAGCTAGTAATACTTGATGCATTAGAATTAACTGCTCCTTGTAAAGAAGATTTAATTGCTTCTCTTTGAGTATGAGCTGAACCAGATAAGCTAGTTACGCTTGACTCAATTGCTGTTTGACGAGTATTAGAAGAAGTAACATATCCTGCAAAAGCAGTATCGTTTTCTGTATCTACACTATTAATTAAAGTTACAATTTCTGCAAATGTATCTGTATCTGCTACTGAAGCAGAAAGTATTGCATCTATTCTACCTTTTTCAGTTCCGATCTTACCATCTAATGATGATTCGATAGCCTTACGTTGTGTATGAGCTGATCCGCTTAATACTACATCTGCTGCAATGTAAGCACTAGATTGTGCTGATGCTATTGCTTGTCTAGCTACTTCTGCTGAACCACTAAGACTAGCTATACTAGAATTTAATTCAGATTTAACTGCTGCATTAGCTGTATGAGCTGATCCTGATAATGTACTTACTGCTGATGATAAAGCAGATGATTGAGCTGAATCTAAAGCTTCTCTTTGAGTATGAGCTGATCCTGATAGACTACCAATACTACTGTTAAGTCCAGTTCTGATTGCTTCTCTCTTAACTTCTGCTGAACTACTTAATGCTGTAATGCTTGATGCATTAGTTGCTATATTACCTATGTTAGTATTTATCTTTCCTAGATTAGAAGAGATGTTACTTACGTTAGTACTAATTCCAGACGCATTAGTAGAAATACTACCTGCATTAGAAGATATATCTGTAGCTAAAGCTCCTTTGATAGCTTCTCTTTGAGTATGAGCAGAACCAGATAGGTTACTTACATTTAAAGCTGATGCTTGAGATTGTGATTGTCTACTAATATGAGCTGAACCGCTAAGACTAGATAAAGCTGCATCACTTGCATACGTATTATCTAAGTTAGATATTGCTGATGTGTTAGTTGCAATGTCTGCTGCTAAAGCTGATTTAATAGCCTCTCTTTTAACTTCTGCTGAAGAAGATAAAGCTGTAATATCTGATGCATTAGCTGCTATGTTACTAATGTTAGTATTTATTTTAACTAAGTTACTAGATATATTACCTACGTTAGTAGCTATACCTGAAGTGTTAGTAGCAATATTACTTACATTTGAAGAAATTCCAGATGCATTAGTTGCTATGTTGCTTACGTTAGTAGCTATTCCAGATGTGTTTGTTGTTACTTTGCCATCTACTGTACTAATATCTGATGCTAGAGCTCCTTTGATAGCTTCTCTTTTTACTTCTGCTGAAGAAGATAAAGAAGTTAACTGTCCTTCACTTGCATAAGCTGCATCAATAGAAGCAGTAAATGATTCAATACTATCTAATCTACCGTCTTGTACACCTTGTGCTGCATTAGAAGAAGTTACAAATCCTGCAAATGCCTGATCGTTAGTAGTATCTACAGAATTGATTAAAGAAACAATCTCTGCGAATGTATCTGTATCTGCAGAAGATGCTGATAAGATTGCATCAATTCTACCTTTCTCCGTTCCAATCTTTCCATCTAAACCAGAAGCTAATGCTTCTCTTTGAGTATGAGCTGATCCTGATAATGTGCTTACTGCTGTATTAGCTGTTGCTATATCAGATGCTAAAGATGTTTTAATTGCTTCTCTCTTAATCTCTGCTGAACTACTTAATGCAGTCGTAGCAGAAGATGCTGCTGTTATTGTACTAGTTAATGCAGTATATCCATCTGTTGCTGTAATGTCTACTTGACCTGATCCAGAAACTAGTGATGGTTTATTTGTAATATTTGAAAAGTCAGTTGATATTGCACCTACTGTAGTTGCGAATGAAGAACTAACTGCTGCTAATTCTGCATCTGTAGCATAATTTCCATCTAGGTTACTAACTGTAGAGCTTAAAGCATCTATTCTTGAATCAATAGAAGCACTTACTCCGGTAACTCCAAATAATGAAGCAACTTGTGCTGAACTAGATACTAATGATGGTTTGTTAATTATATTACCAAATTCTATTGAACCAGATACTACATGACCACCTTTACCTACAATTACTTTACCTGTTGTTCCTTCGTCAAATCTAATTTCTGCTGTATTATCAAATACTTGAATACTAGCAGGGAAGATTTGGTAATCGTTAGCATCGTAAACTGTTACTAAGATATTTTTATCTCCAAAGTTATGATTAACTACATAGCTAGTTACATTAGTAAAGTCTCTAACAACTGTTGCTGATTGTGCAACTGTTACATTCTCTAAGAATGAACCATCTCCTTTAAAGTATGATGCTGTTATTGCTCCAGTACCTAAATTAACTTCTTGATTTACTAGTCCTGCTACTTGTTGAGCTGAAGAAGAAATTATACCTGCTGGTATATTAGTTAATTCTGTATAATCAGATGTTAAACCGTCTATAGTAGTTGCAAAAGAAGCTGAAGTATTAGATAAAGCGACGTCTGTTGCGTAAGTTGAATCTAATCCTGATATTGCTGATGTGTTAGCGCTAATTAAAGAAGATAAAGCTCCTTTGATTGCCTCTCTTTTAGTTTCTGCTGAAGAAGATAAAGCTGTAATTGCTGATGCATTAGAGCTAATATTTCCTGCGTTAGTAGAAATACCACTAGCGTTAGTAGATACATCTGATGCTATAGAAGCGTTTGCAATTGCTGCTGAGCTGCTTAATGCTGTAACACTAGATTCTATATTTGTTTGTCTAGCATTAGAAGAAGTAACGTACCCTGCAAATGCTTGATCGTTTGATGTGTCTACGTTATTAATAAGATCTACAATCTCTGCGAATGTATCTGTATCTGCTACTGATGCTGATAAAATAGCATCAATTCTGTCTTTCTCTGTACCTATCTTACCGTCTAAAGAAGATTCAATAGCTTTACGTTGGCTATGAGCTGAACCACTTAATACTGTATCTGCAGCAATGTATGCTGATGATTGAGCTGATAATCCAGATGCTAAAGCTGCTGCTGTTGAACTACTTAATGCAGTATCTGCAGAAGCATAAGCTGATGATAATTCCGACTTAATTGCTTCTCTTTTAACTTCTGCTGAGCTACTTAAAGAACTAAGTGCTGATGATTGAGCTGAATTTAAAGCTTTTCTTTGTACATCTGCTGAACTACTTAATGCTGTAATGCCTGATGCATTTGTGCTTATGTTTCCTGCATTAGTAGAAATATTACCTGCATTGGTAGAGATATCTGAAGCTAAAGCTCCTTTGATAGCTTCTCTCTTAACTTCTGCTGAACTACTTAATGCTGTAATAGCTGATGCGTTAGTACTTATATCTCCAGCTAATTCTGATTTAATCACTTTTCTTTGTCCGTCTGCAGAACCTGATAAAGTATTAATAGCTGAGCTTACTTCTGAATCTGTAGCGAATGTGCTATCTAGTGATGCTGTGAAGATCTCTAAAGCATTAATTCTACCATCTTGAACTCCTTGTTCAGAAGCTATTGAACTATCAAGAGCGACTCTCTGTGTATGAGCAGAACCGCTTAATGATGTTATTGCTGCACTGTTAGTTCCAATGTTATTAGCATTAGTTGCTATATTGGATACGTTAGATGCAATATTAGATGCATTAGTATTAGCTTTACCGTCTACAGTACTAATGTCTCCTGCTAAACCGGACTTAAGTGCTTCTCTCTGTACATGAGCTGATCCACTAAGGCTAGTTACGCTTGATTCTATATTTGTTTGTCTAGTGTTAGATGAAGTAACGTACCCTGCAAATGCTTGATCGTTTTCAGTATCTACACTATTAATTAATGTTACGATTTCTGCGAAAGTATCTGTATCGGCAACAGATGCTGATAAGATTGCGTCAATTCTACCTTTCTCAGTTCCAATCTTACCATCTAAAGAAGACTCAATTGCTTTTCTTTGACCGTCTGCAGAGCTACTTAATGAACTTACTGCTGATGATTGAGCTGAATCTAATGCTTCTCTTTGAGTATGAGCAGAACCACTTAATGTTGTTATTGCTGTACCGTTACTAGCTATATTACTTGCATTAGTACTAATATCTGAAGCTAAAGCTCCTTTGATAGCTTCTCTCTGTGAATGAGCTGATCCTGATAGTGTACTTACTGCTGAAGCTACTTCTGCGTCTGTTGCAAAAGTAGAATTTAATGATGCAGTGAATGCTTCAATACTACCTAATCTACCATCTTGATCTGCTTTAATTGCTTCTCTTTTAATTTCTGCTGAAGAAGATAAAGCTGTAATAGCTGATGCATTAGAAGAAATTCCAGATGCGTTAGTTGCTATATTACTTACGTTAGTAGAAATGTTAGAAGCATTTGTATTTGCTTTTCCGTCTACAGTACTAATATCAGAAGCTAATCCAGACTTAATTGACTGTCTTGCTACTTCTGCTGAACCACTCAATGTTGTTACGCTTGTTTCAATGTTCGTTTGACGAGCATTAGAAGAAGTAACATAACCAGCAAATGCTTGATCGTTTTCAGTATCTACAGAATTGATTAAAGAAACAATCTCTGCGAATGTATCTGTATCTGCTACTGAAGCACTTAATATTGCGTCAACTCTATCTTTCTCAACTCCAATCTTACCATCTAATGATGATTCGATAGCTTTACGTTGGCTGTGAGCTGATCCTGATAAGCTAGTTACGCTTGACTCAATTGATTTTCTCTGTACATCAGCTGAGCTACTTAGCGTACTTACTGCTGAGGTGATGTCTGAATCTAATCCAGATTTAATTGCTTTTCTTTGGCTATCTGCGGAAGAAGATAATGATGAGATAGCTGATGTGTTTGTTCCAATGCTAGTATTTAAGCTAGATTTTATTGCTTCACGCTGTACGTGGGCAGATCCAGATAAACCAGCTACTGAAGAATTTACTTCTGCTTCGGTAGCGAAAGTAGCATCTAAAGATGAACTAAAATTTTCTAAACTGTCAATCCTATTATCTAATGGATTAACAATACTTCCTACAGAGCTAGATAAATCTGAGCTAATACCGTCTGTGTAAGACTTGACACTTCCGCTGAATACAGCAAAACCATCTGTAGAAGAGATGGAGACTTGTGATGAACCAGAAACAACGTTTTTGGTATTAATGTAATTTAAAGTATCGCTATCTGTGTAGTTTGATACTCCAGTAAGTTGAGAACCATCTCCACTAAAAGAACCTGTAAATGATCCTGTAAGTTGAGCTGCTGCATCTGACTGTGCTAAGTAATTTGCATCGTTTGATAGTTGGGATATTCCCGACCCACTAACGACGACCTTCTTCCAATTTGGCATCTGTATGAGTTTAAGTTATTTGCTTTAATATAAATATGTTCATTTTAATCTTCCTGACCTATAAATAGATTATAATTTTGATCCAAATATAGTGCGCCAGGTGTCGGGGTAGGAGTAGAGGATTGAGTTACCATTTTGAGTAGACCATCTCCTGTTATTCCAAATGTTTTTATTGACCCACTATATATTGATAGTGCATCTCCTGAATCGTCTTTTTGTAAAGTTAGTGATCCTGTAATTCCTAATTTGCTATGTGCTGTAAATACTGATCCTGTTTGTTGAAATAATGCTAAATCTAATACTCCAGTTTCAAAATGATTAGAACCTGTATCTACTGATAGTGTAGCAGTACCGCTAAATGCTCCTCCGCTTAATCCAGTTCCTGCTATTACTGCTGTTATATCTCCACTTCCTGCTCCACCGCCTCCTCCAAAGCCGGAAAATTCAGACCATGAAACTGTAGGGGCAAATGTATTAATGTAATTTGGTGGAGTAATAGTAGCTTGGTAAGTAGAACTAGCATCTTCAACCCAAACTATTTGACCTTCAGATACTCTAGCAAGCGGAATGTCTGCTAATTCGGTATACTGGGCTACTGTATAGAATGCTCCTTTAATGAACTCTATATCAGCCAGCGCTGTTCCAGATCCGGTAGCGAGGGGTGTTAATTCTAATTTATTTCCAAAAAATGGCATACTTCTGTTTTATTTTTAAACTGGTGCTGATCCAGATTCTGCTGTTAATCTTGCTTCATATGATAATGAGGTGTTAGTACTTGTTCGTCCTAATACAAACCAATCATCATATCCTTCATGAGCTGAGCTCAAGGTAATTTTATTTATTTTAGCTCCGTTAATAGTATTAGCAAAGCCTCCTGCATCATTTATATTTAATACATAATCTCCATCATCTGATCCTCCGAATGAAAATGCTATATCAGTTGGTATACCTGACATATCTGATCCACTAGGGTAAATAAATAATAATTGATCAGCGACTGTTCCTGTTCCTGAGAAGCTACCTATATTTTCTATTATTTCAGAAGGAGATGATCCGCTTGCGATTGCTCTTCTAGTTAATACTCCTCCTCCAACTGTAATACTTGAATTTCCTAGACTTCCATTAATCAACTTATAAATAGGTGAAGAAGTATCTGCTGTTAAAGCAGTAACTTCAGGTGGTGTTTCTGAGTTTGTTGATGCGATTCCCATTATGCCATTATAATTAGCATTACCTAGAGTACCGCCTCCAGTTCTGGTAGAAGTATAAATGTAAAGTTTACCAAAGTCTGCTGCATTAACTACCTCTAATATATCTGTATCGCTTCCTTCTTTACTAAATGAATCTGTTACAGTTGCAGTAATTGAATACTGACCAGCTGTTATACTTTGATTAGCAACTAAATCCCAAGAGGAAGAAGCTGCATTTTTTGCTACAGGATTTACTAATCCAGAACCTGCTCCAGATAATTGTAAATTGTAAGGGGTATCTGATTCACTATCTGATATTGCTATTGTAGCAATCGTAGTACCAGATGTTGCTTGATCTGTATTTAAACCTATTGGTGTTATATTAACTGTAGGAGCAGCATTTTCTGTAACAGTAATATTTAAATTACCTGTTCCTGTATTGCCGTATTGATCACTGTAAGTAATAGTAGTATTAATTATATCTCCTGATACAATCGACGAACCACTAATATTTTGAGCTAAAGAAAGATACCCTTGAGGAGTAACATCTATAACTGGATTGGATGAACTGAATGATTGT
>Ga0115103_1860749_pt1 | contig 16900 bp, 14 predicted proteins | sample MBTome_2_FD_89643 | JGI IMG/M metagenome (GOLD analysis project Ga0115103, IMG submission 89643) | Marine eukaryotic communities from Pacific Ocean to study complex ecological interactions - MBTS_5May14_M1_3um Metatranscriptome... | ecosystem: Environmental > Aquatic > Marine > Oceanic | place... | reverse complement strand
GTTTGATTCGCTGATTTTCATTACTTTAGCAGTCTTAAAAAAGTTAGCCTTCCATATAAATTCTTGCTGTGCAAGTTTAAAGATATATTCAAACAATTTAGAATCGGTCTAAATAGCACAATACCTTGTAGTGTATTGGTAAATATTGCTTCTGTTTTTATCTTTGCGCTGACAGGAAAATGACACTAGTCAAAGAATTAGATATACTACAGAAATAAATTTAGTAACAGATGATTCAAAGATCATTGATTTTCAGAATTTTACTCCTCTTGGTTTTCTTACCCGGAGCAACGATTATGGCCCAAGAAGCCAACATTGCTGAGGGTACAACCCTGTTCAAGAACAATTGTGCTTCTTGTCATAACAAGAACATGAAAGACGATCTTACTGGACCTGCGCTTGGTGGTGTTGAAGAAAGATGGGCAGAGTATCCACAGGAGGATTTGTACTCATGGATTCGTAATTCACAGAAGTTGATTGGAACGGGACATCCAAGAGCTGTTCAGTTATATAACGATTGGAATAAATCTGTGATGAATTCTTTCACTCAATTCACAGATGAGCAGATTGCGAATGTACTTGCTTACATCGATTTCCAATATAACTATGTTCCGGAAGGGGTTGTTACGGATGGAGTTGTTGTCGCAGAAGAGGAAGACAATTCAACTTTATTCCTTGTTATCATTATCGGATTAATAGGATTGGTTCTTGTACTTATGCGTGTTGCTTCGAAGCTGAACGTGATGGTGAAAGTGGAAGATGGCGAAGAGCTGCAGCCGGAGCGTACCTTGTTTGATGTTCTCAAATCTAAATCAATGATTGCAACATTTGTTTTGATTGCAGTTGTTGCTGGAGGATCTATGATGGCAGATAAGGCGATCAATCTTGGCCGTCAGCAGGGATATATGCCTGACCAGCCGATCAAGTTCTCTCACGCTACACATGCAGGGCTTAACCAGATTGATTGTAATTACTGTCATGATGGTGCTAGAAGATCTAAGCATTCTGTGATTCCTGCTGCGAATACTTGTATGAACTGTCACAAAGCGATCAAGAAAGGTTCTACCTACGGTACTGCTGAGTTGACAAAAATATTTGCTTCTATAGGTTTCGATCCTAAGTCAGGTACTTACTTGGAGGATTATGAAAATATGGATGTGGGAGAGATCGAGTTGATTTTCAAAGCTTGGATAGAAAGTCAGTCTGAAGAGGAGACTCCAGAAAAGAAAGCAGCTCAGGTTGAGGAAGAATGGGATGCAGTGGTTGCTTCACTTACAAACGATAGAAAAGATGATTTCCGTGGACCAATAGAGTGGATACGTATCCACAACTTACCTGATCATGTTTATTTCAATCACGCTCAACACGTAAAAGTGGGTGAAGTTGATTGTGAAAGCTGTCACGGTAAGGTTGAGGAGATGGAAGTTGTAGAACAATATTCTCCGTTATCAATGGGATGGTGTATTAATTGCCACCGTAAAACGGAAGTTCAGTTTGATGGTAATGAATATTACAAGTCTTACGAGAACTACCATAATCAGTTGAGTGCTGGAGATAGGGATAAAGTGACAGTTGAAGAGATCGGTGGTCTTGAATGTCAAAAATGTCACTATTAAACAGTGCTTGCTCTGAAGAGCGTCAATTAATTATCAATTTGTAAAAACTCTACTTCAATAAAAATGAAGAATAATAATAAAGAAGTTTGGATTGGTCATAACGACATCAATAGTCCGGAGTTACAGGAAATAGCAAAGCAAGAGTTTGCAAACACTGTACCTGTGGTTGATTCAATGGCGGATGAGAAGGTAATGGAATCTTCGACGAATCGTCGTGATTTTCTTAAGTACTTGGGTTTTGGACTTGGAGCAGCTACTGTTGCAGCTTCTTGTGAGATCCCAGTGAAAAGAGCTATTCCTTATGTGGTGAAACCGGACGAGATAGTTCCTGGTGTAGCTTCATACTATGCATCGTCTTTTGTTAGAGGAGGTGACTTCTCTTCTATTTTGGTTAAGACTCGTGAGGGTCGACCAATTAAGATAGAAGGTAACAGTCTTTCTCCTGTTTCTCATGGAGGAACATCAGCTAGAGCGCAGGCATCAGTACTTGACCTATATAATGTGAATCGCATTAGCAAGCCAAGTATGCCATGGGCAGAGCTGGATCAAGAAATTATGAAAGCTTTAGCATCTTCTAAGAATATTCGTCTTGTAGGTAACACAAATATGAGTCCTACCGCTAAAAAGGCAATGGATGAATTCTTGGCGGCTTATCCGGCTGCAAAGGCTGTGAATTACGATGCTGTATCGGCTTCTGGTATTTTGGAGGCTAACGATGCAAGTTTCGGCATGGCAACTATACCTTCATACCACTTCGACAAAGCTGATTTCATTATCAGTTTTGGAGCTGACTTTTTAGGAACATGGATTTCTTCAGAGGAATTCCAGTACGGATATGTAAAGAATCGTAAAGTAGATCCTAAAGCGGAGACACCAACTATGTCTCACCATACGCAGATTGAATCTTACATGTCTCTTACTGGTTCGAATGCGGATAATAGAATCATGGTTCGTCCTTCAGAGCAGGGTAGTGCTATAAAAGCATTCTACAATGCATTGAAAGGATCAAGTATGGGTTCTGATTTGAATGAAAAGGCAAGAACTGCACTTGAGAAGCTTGCAGCGAAAGTAAAGGCTGCTTCAGGAAAAGTACTTGTAGTTTCAGGATCAAATAATGTAGCGGAACAGGTTGTAGTTAATGCGATCAACGAAATGTTAGGTAGTTACGGAAGTACAATAACATTTGATCGTGCTTCAAACCAGCGTCAAGGTATAGATAAGAATATACTTGACTTAGTTACAGAAATGAAGTCAGGAAAAGTAGATGCGATGATCGTTATGGATGCAAATCCAGCGTATGATCTTCCAGAAGCTTCTGATTTTGCTGCTGCAATGTCAAAAGTCAAGACTTCTATATTCATGTCTTCTGTACCGAATGAGACAGGTGCGCTTTGTAACTATACAGCGCCTACACCACACTTCTTGGAAGCTTGGGGAGATGTAGAGCCTAAGAAAGGGATGTTTAGCATCGTACAGCCAACGATATCACCTTTATTTGATACAAGACAAGGAGAAGAGTCACTATTAGTATGGGCATCAAGTGCAAACTTGGATCAAACATCTGATCAGCCATACTACGAATATTTGAAAGCTAATTGGGAGGCATCTATGTTCCCAATGCAAAATAACTTTATGTCCTTCCAGTCATTCTGGGATAAGACCTTACACGATGGTGTATTTACTGCAAAGGCTTCTGAGCCTGCAATAAACATGGTTGCGGATGTAAATGCATATCTAAATAAAATCAGTAAGCCTGGACAAGGAGAGGAGATCGTTCTATTTGAGACGATTGCAATGGGTGCAGGAGAGTATGCTGATAATCCATGGTTACAAGAGCTTCCAGATCCTGTAAGCCGCACAACTTGGGGTAACTATTTTGGAATTCCAGTTTCTTGGGAAGGAGGTAATAGTATGGTTACATACAAAGACCTTAACCAAGGTGAGTATAAAGGTAATGCTGATATCGTTGAGGTTTCTGCGAATGGCATTGCTCAGAATATCACTTGTATTGCATCTTTTGGACTTGCAACGGATACATTCTCTGCAGCCTTAGGCGCAGGTCGTTCAGTTGTTGGTTTTGCTGGTAAGAATGTGGGTACAAACTCTATGTCTTGGTTGACAAGAGATAAAGATGGAAACGTTCAGTACTTCAATGCACTTGATGCTGAGCCTAAGAAGACAGATTTAGTAGACACGGAATTCCCTTGTGTTCAGTATCACCATACTTTTGGTATTACTGGTCAGGAAGACGGGAAGGAAATCAATGTGGATGAGAAAACACTGATGACAATTGGTGAAGGATTCCAGGGAGGTCTTACTGATCGTTCAATTATTTACCAAGCTAACCTTAGTGAGGTAAGTGATCTAAAAGCAAAAATTGCTGAAAAACGTGATTTTGCGAAGCACCTAAATGATGCAACGCTTTATCCGTATGAAGAATATAATGAAAAATACTACAGCCAGGGTCATCACTGGGGTATGGCAATCGATCTAAATGCATGTTTGGGTTGTGGAGCTTGCCAGGTGGCTTGTGTAGCTGAAAATAACGTACCTGTAGTTGGTAAAGAGGAGGTTTCTCGTCACCACGAAATGACATGGTTGAGAATCGACCGTTACTTCTTCGGTGATCATGAGAATCCGAACACTGTTTATCAGCCTATGATGTGTCAGCACTGTGATAACGCTCCTTGTGAGAACGTTTGTCCAGTAGGTGCAACTAACCACTCATCAGAAGGTCTGAACCAAATGACTTATAACCGTTGTATCGGTACACGTTACTGTGCAAACAACTGTCCATTTAAGGTTCGTCGTCTGAATTGGTACGATTATACAACTGCCGATTTGTTTGGTGGAAACGAAGTTTCAGTAAATGGTGAAGAGATTCCATTCGGTGCAGATAACCTGACTCGTATGGTTCTTAATCCAGATGTAACTGTTCGTTCTCGTGGTGTGATTGAGAAGTGTAGCTTCTGTGTTCAGCGTATCCAAGAGGGTAAGTTGACTGCGAAGAAAGAAGGTAGAGCACTTAGAGAGGGTGATGTTAAGCCAGCTTGTCAGACAGCATGTGTGACTGGTGCAATCACTTTCGGTGACTTCAATAACGAGGAAGGTGCTTTAGCTAAGGCATTAGATTCAGAATTGAACTACCTAGTACTTGAAGAAACGAATGTTCAATCTTCAGTGCATTACTCTGCGAAGATCGTAAACAGAGACGAGGCTATTAGCTAAGATTAAGAAAATAATACTATAAACAACTCAAAGATATATTATAATGAGTTCTGTTGTATCACCTATTAGACAGCCCCTTGTAACTGGGGGCAAAACATACCACCAGATTACGGAGGACATTTGTTCTCCGACAGAGCGTATGCCTGGAACTATGTGGTTTATTGCTTTTGCTGCTTCGATAGCCCTTTTAGGCGTTTTCGCATTCAGCGTATTTTGGACAGTATACTATGGTATTGGTTCTTGGAACCTTAACCGTACGATCGGATGGTCCTGGGATATCACCAACTTTGTTTGGTGGGTAGGTATCGGTCACGCCGGAACCTTGATCTCTGCGATTCTATTATTGTTCCGTCAGAAATGGCGTACCGGTGTAAACCGTGCGGCAGAGGCGATGACAATATTTGCCGTAATCTGTGCAGGGCAGTATCCATTGCTTCACGTTGGACGTATTTGGTTGGTATTCTTCATTTTCCCATATCCGAACACACGTGGTCCTTTATGGGTAAACTTTAACTCTCCACTACTTTGGGATGTATTTGCAATCTCTACTTACCTAACTGTATCCTTATTATTCTGGTATACAGGTTTGGTTCCGGATTTTGCAACTATCCGAGATCGTGCTAAGGGTATAAGAAAAAGAATTTATAATGGTCTTTCTTTCGGATGGACAGGTTCTGCTAAGCACTGGCAAAGATGGGAGGCTCTATCTCTTATCCTAGCAGGTTTGTCAACTCCACTAGTACTTTCAGTACACACCATTGTATCCTTCGATTTTGCGACATCCGTGATTCCGGGTTGGCATACAACTATCTTCCCGCCATACTTCGTTGCAGGAGCTGTATTCTCTGGATTCGCAATGGTACAGACTCTTATGATTATAACAAGAAAAGTACTTAAGCTTGAAGACTATATCACATTAGAACACATGGAGAGTATGAACAAGGTAATCCTTGTTACAGGTACAATCGTAGGTGTTGCTTATTTGACAGAGTTATTCATCGCTTGGTATTCTGGATATGTATACGAGCAATTTGCTTTCTACAACCGTGTTCTTGGACCTTTCTATTGGTCTTATATCGGTATGATGACATGTAATGTATTATCTCCACAGATCTTCTGGTGGAAGAAGATGCGTAGAAATGTTTTTGTGACTTTCGTAATGTCATTGTTTGTAAATGTGGGTATGTGGTTTGAGCGTTTTGTAATTATTGCTACTACACTTGCCCGTGATTATATTCCATCATCTTGGTCTTATTATACTCCTACGTGGGTTGAGATTGGTTTGTTTGTTGGTACTATAGGTTTATTCTTTACCCTTTTCTTACTGTTTACAAGAGTTGCTCCAGTAGTTGCGATTGCAGAGGTTAAGAGTATTCTTAAATCTTCAGGTGATCAATATTCACATGGATCGCATGGGGCTGAAAATGAGAAGGAAGCTGTAAACTAAGTTAAGAACGAGTAGAAATTTAAGAATTATGGAAAATCAAAATAAATCGGTTCTTTTCGGATTGTACAATGATGAAGAAGTGTTGCTGTCAGCTATAGAAAAAGCAAATGACCAACACCTTGAAATTATGGAGGTATTTACGCCATTCCCTGTACACGGAATTGACGAATTATTGGGCTTTACAGAGTCTAGGCTGCACATTGTTGGATTTATTTTCGGTGCTATAGGAGCTTCATTTGCATTCTTGTTCATGACTTGGGTGTTTACAAGCGATTGGCCAATCATCTTTGGTGGTAAGCCATATTTTTCTGCGCCGGCATTTATTCCAATCACATTTGAGTTAACCGTATTATTTGCTTCTATAGCGATGGTTGTTACTTTTTATGCGATCTGTGGATTGTGGCCAGGAAAAGTGAATCCTACACTTGATGATAGGATCACTGACGATAAATTTTGTATTGCTTTTGATGCAGATGCACACTCAAAAGAAGAATTGAACGCGATTAAATTATTCTTCTCTGAGACACTTGCTGAGGAGGTTCACACAAAAGATATTTAATTCGAACTATAGCTTTAAAAGCCTAAAGAATAGAATAAAATGAATGCTATAAAAAATACAGTACTTGCTTTGATTCTTGGTATGGTGATTCTTTTCACTGTATCCTGTGATCCAGCAGGTCCAAATAACACTGGTACTGAGTTTATGCCCGATATGGGTCACTCACTAGCTTATGAGGCGAACGTGTATGGAGATATTAGAGAATCCAATAATTGGGACGAAGAAAGTACCTTTAAAGTTAAAGACCTTTCCGGTCCAAGACTTCCGGTAAATGGAACAGTTCCTCGTGGTTATGCAGGTATCTCTGCTTCTACAGGTAGTGAGGTGACAGAGATGATGGATGTACTGAATGGAAATGCTCCGAATGCAGTTTACACTCCTAAGAATGGTCATGTTGGATATTACTACGCAGATACAGAAGAGGAAAGAACAAGAGCTACGGCTGAGGTTATTGATAACCCTTTCCCAATAGAAGATGCTCGTTTAAAGGAAGCTAAAGAACTTTACAATATTTTTTGTGGAGTATGTCACGGCGAAAAAGGAGACGGAAATGGATATATCTATGAAACTGGAGTATACCCGGCTGCACCGGCAAACTTCCTTTCTGAAGAATTCATTGCTGCATCTAATGGTCGTTACTACCATGCAATTATGCACGGTAAGAATGTAATGGGTGGTTATGCTGATAAAATTTCTTTTGAAGAACGTTGGCAAGTAATCCACTACATCCGTGTGCTGCAAGCAAAAGAGACGGGAACTGAATATAGTGAAACTGCAAATACCTTAAATGCTAGTTTTGGAATTCCAAGAGCTAGTATGGTAAAGGCAGAAGTACATGAAGAAAACCATGATGAGGCACATGCTGAAGATCACGGTGCTGACCATGGACAACATGCATCTGATGATCATTCAGAAGGTGCTCACTAAGAATATATTTGATTTAAGCTATTGAAAATATAAACAAGCTTAGAAAATGAACAATTTTACGTTTGAATCAAAGCAAAAAATGCTTTTTGGAGGAATGATGGGTTTAGGAGTAATCTGCCTTATTCTCTCACTTTTTATGGATGACTTGGGGCATCAGACTCGTTTCTGGTCGAACTTCATGCATAACTCCATTTTCTTTACAGGGATTGCCACCATGGTGTTATTCTTTGTAGCTGTCTCTGTAACTGCATGGGGTGGCTGGTATACTGTATTCAAAAGATTATGGGAATCTATGTATTCCTTCCTTTTAGGTCCTGCTTTGATACTTGTAGGTATCATGGTTGTGGCTGTATATGGCGATTTGGCTCACGTTTACCACTGGATGCATCCAGGAGACGACGAGATACTTATTCACAAATCAGCTTTTTTAAATAAGAATTGGTATGCAATTGCATCTGTCGTAATCGTAGGTGCTTGGGCGTTTTTCGCTTATAAATTGCGTGCACTTTCTCTTGCTGAGGATAATGGAAACGGCGGATTTGCTTTTCACAAGAAAATTAGAGTTTGGTCAGCAGCATTCCTTCCTATTTTAGGTTTTTCTTCAGCTGCTATAATTTGGCAATGGGTGATGTCTGTTGACGCTCACTGGTATTCAACACTTTTTGCCTGGTATTCAGGTGCGAGTTGGTTTGTATCAGGTATGGCTTTGACTGTTATCTTATTAATATACTTCCAGGGTAAAGGATACTTTACTAAAGTGACTGATGAACATATTCATGATCTTGGTAAGTTAGTTTTTGCTTTCAGCATTTTCTGGACTTACTTATGGTTCTCTCAGTTCATGTTGATTTGGTATGCAAATGTAGGAGAAGAAACCATTTACTTTTATGAGCGAATGAATGATTATCCGGTACTGTTCTTCGGTAATTTGCTCCTAAACTTTATCATGCCATTCTTCGTCTTGATGCGAAATGACACAAAAAGGAAAAGAGGTACTTTACTATTTGCTTCCTGTGTTGTATTATTTGGACACTGGATTGATTACTTCTTGATGTTGAAGCCAGGAATCTTACATACAGCACTACATGGCGAACATGCTCATGGTGCTATAGCGGGATTCTCAATGCCAGGTTTGATTGAGGTTGGTACATTTATTGGTTTCCTTGGTTTGTTCTTATATATGACATTCAGAAGGTTAGCAAAAATGCCAATTGAAGCGAAGAATGATCCTTATTTGGATGAAAGCGCGCATCACCACGTTGGATACGGTGGTGGAGAAATGCATCACGATGCGCACGAGCACCATTAGGATTTGAGCATATTATATTTACAGTTTTAGTCTTATTTGACGAAATAAAAAAAGATATCCGATGAATTCTTTACTCGGTTTTGTTTTAATCTCGGTTCTTATTTTGATAGTAATTGTACAGATTGCTAGAGTAACTGAGCTTGCTGGTATCAGAAGAGGTGATAAAGAAACTCAGAAGCTTACCAACAAAAGAAATGCGAATTACATGATGTGGTTCCTTGCAGGATTTATGATCTTCTGCGTGGTATCTGCATTACATTATAAAAATTACTTCCTAGGATACGGGCCTCATGCTTCTGCCTCATCTCACGGAAAGCTTATTGACTCATTGTTCAATACCACATTATTCTTTACAGGTATTGTATTCGTGGCAACACACGTAGCACTTTTCTATTTCTCGTGGAAGTACAAAGAAGAGGAGGGCGTTAAAGCTGAATACATTGCTCATGATACTCGTTTAGAGATTATCTGGACTGCTATTCCTGCAGTTGTAATGGCAATACTTGTTGTATTCGGTCTTTCTGCTTGGAATGAAATCATGGCAGATACTGAAGATGAGTTTATCGAGATCGAAGCAACTGGTTACCAGTTTGCATGGCATCTAAGATATCCGGGTTCAGATAATCTTTTAGGAACTCGTAACTACAAGATGATTGACGGAAGCAATCCGATTGGTCAAGATTGGGAAGATATTAAGAATCATGATGATCTTCACCCTGGTGAGATTGTACTTCCTGTAGGAGAAAAAGTAAGAGTACGAATCACAGCAAGAGATGTACTACATAATTTCTACCTACCTCACTTTAGAGTGAAGATGGATGCAGTTCCTGGGATGCCTACTTACTTTGTCTTTACTCCAGAAGTAACGACAGAGCAGTATCGTGAGAATCTTAAGGAATATGAAGAGTACCAAGTACCTGCTGATCTGGAAGATCCAGAAGGACCTCAGAAATGGGAAGTCTTTAATTATGAGTTAGCATGTGCTGAGCTTTGTGGTAAAGGTCACTTTTCAATGAAGCGTATCGTAAAGATTGTTGAACGCGATGTTTATGATGAATGGTTAAAAGAACAACAACCTTACTATATGACTTCTATCCGAAATACGGACGCTGACCCATTCAAAGGTCAAAAGTTAGCAAGTGATTCTCCTGAAGAGGAGGTTCCTGCGGAAGAAGTTAGTGAAGATGCTGATATTGTTGCAATGAATGCAGAGTCAGCAGAATAATTGAAAAAAAACGATAATATAAATAATAATAAGTCATGGTAATATCTAAAGGGATTCCTACTTATGAGGAAAAACTTATCGAAGAGTTAGGTTATGATGATCATTTTCATGATCACCATGATGGCGATAAGTTCTCCGCGAACTTTATCAATACCTACATATTCAGTATGGACCACAAGATTATTGCTAAGCAATTCTTGATTACGGGTATGTTTTGGGCAATTATCGGGGCATTAATGTCATTGGTTTTCCGTCTTCAACTAGGATTTCCAGAGGCTGATATGGCTTGGTTAAAGCCAATTTTAGGTAAGTGGATTACTGTTAATGCAGAAGGACTTGGTGCTTTATCGAACCAATTTTACTATGCATTGGTGACCATGCACGGTACAATCATTGTATTCTTTGTACTTACAGCTGGTCTTAGTGGTACTTTCTCGAACTTACTTATTCCATTGCAGATTGGAGCAAGAGATATGGCTTCGCCTTTGTTGAACATGTTATCATACTGGTTCTTCTTCCTGGCAGGTACATTAATGTTCTATTCACTATTCCTAAGCACAGGTCCATTCTCTGGTGGTTGGACAGCATATCCTCCTTTGAGTGTGCTACCACAAGCCTCTGATGGATCAGGAGCAGGTATGACCTTTTGGACCATTTCCCTAGTATTCTTTGTGGTATCAGTATTATTAGGTGGTGTGAATTATATCACTACTGTACTGAATCTAAGAACGAAAGGTATGACCATGTGGAGAATGCCACTTACAATTTGGGCATTTTTTATTACTGCAATCATAGGACTTCTTTCTTTCCCTGTATTGGTATCTGGTTTCTTCCTGTTGATGTTTGACCGAACAATGAATACTTCATTTTTCTTGAATGAAATTTTTGTTGGAGGTGAGGCGCTGCAGCAAGTTGGTGGATCTCCAATCCTATATCAGCACTTGTTCTGGTTCTTGGGGCACCCAGAGGTATATATTATTATACTTCCTGCAATGGGTATTGTTTCCGAGGTACTTTCAGTGCATGCTAAGAAGCCAATTTTTGGATACAAAGCGATGGTATTCTCAATGCTTGCAATCGCATTCCTATCATTTATCGTATGGGCACACCATATGTTTATGTCTGGAGTGAATCCATTTATTTCGAATTTCTTCGTGATCTTTACGCTTATCATTGCTGTACCATCAGCGGTAAAAGTGTTTAACTGGATCTCGACACTATATAAAGGTAGTATCCGTTTCAACTCAGCAATGTTATTTGCTATCGGTTTTGTATCGATGTTTATTTCTGGTGGACTTACGGGTATCTTCTTAGGAAATTCAGCAATTGATATTCAATTGCATGATACATACTTCGTTGTAGCTCACTTCCATATTGTAATGGGTGTTGCTGCATTCTTTGGAATGTTCTCCGGTGTATATCACTGGTTCCCTAAAATGTATGGACGTTTCATGAATGAAACACTAGGTAAGATTCACTTCTGGGGTACTATGATTGGTGCTTATGCTGTGTTCTGGCCAATGCACTACATTGGTATGGCTGGTGTTCCACGTAGATACTACAGATTTGATACATTTGATTCATTCAGTCAATTTGGTGAATTAAATAAGTTTATCACAGTAGCTGCAATTATCGTATTCTTCCTACAAGTAGTTTTCGTTGTTAACTTCTTCTACAGTATTTGGAGGGGACGTAAGCAAACTGTAGCAAATCCGTACGACGCTTCTACGATTGAATGGACTACACCAATCAATGCTGGTCACGGTAACTGGCCTGGAAAACTTCCAACAGTACAGAGATGGCCTTATGATTATGGTAAAGACGGAAGAGAATTCTATCCACAGGTAGAGCCTGTAGGAGAAGAAGAATCTGAAGTACATTAAATAATAAAAAGACTTAATACCGTTCCTCGAACGAGGGGAACGGTACTCATAAAAGAAGGAGATAAAGAGGTTACGAAATGAGTTATTCAAAAGTCAATACAGCTAAATATTCGATATTTCAGGACTTGATGATGTTGTTCAAGTTCCGACTTACCATTACGGTGGTATTCTCAGCAATACTAGCTTATTGGATTGCTCTTGATTCTTTCGCTCTAGACCTTTCTTCCGTGGCTATATTGGGTCTTGGTGGATTTTGCATAACTGCAGCTGCTAATACTTTTAATCAGTTATTGGAGAAAGATTTTGATAAATTGATGAAAAGGACGGAAAATCGTCCTATTGCCACTGGTCGGATTAGTAATACATGGGCAATTTTAATAGCAGGATTAACATCTGTTATTGGTGTTGCTTTGCTTGCTAGCTTCAACCTTTCTACGGCAGTATTTGGTTTTATTTCAATGGTATTGTATGCATTTATCTATACGCCTCTAAAGCGAATTAGTAGTGCAGCTATTCCCGTTGGTGCTATACCAGGTGCTATGCCTGTACTTATAGGTTGTGTTGCTGCGCAAGGTACGGTTACTGATCTAGCTATTGTATTATTTAGTATTCAGTTTTTCTGGCAGTTCCCACACTTTTGGGCTATTGGATGGCTTGGATATGAGGATTACAAGAAAGCTGGATTTAAATTTATACCAGAACGCAATGGGCAACGAGATTCTATGCTTGGAGTATACTCAACATTTTATGCTTTCATGCTTTTCCCGATGATTGTAATACTTTATCTAATTGGTTATGCAGGTGTAATATCTCTGATAGGTATGTCTGTATTGACACTTGGATATACGATTATGGGCTACATGTTGCATTTAAATGATGATCGTAAATCAGCATTGAAATTGATGTTTTTCTCGTTTTTCTATTTACCACTATGTTTAATACTCTTGTTGGTGGACAAGGTTTAATGTATTAACAAACAAGTATCAAAATGGATGTAGAAATCAGAAGAAAAAGTCGTTCTCAAAAATTTGCACTCTTATTATCTTGTGCGAGTATGTCAATGTTATTCGTTGCTTTTACGAGTGCATGGATTGTAAGAGAAGCTAAAGGTAACTGGCAGGAATTTCCAATTCCGAATGTATTTTATATCAGCACCCTGGTGATCTTATTAAGTAGCTTAGCTATTCACATGGCAAAAAGGTACTTTGTTTCTGGAAATGAAACTATGTATAAGGTTAGTCTTGTGTTGAGTCTAGTACTTGGAATAGGATTTGTTGTATGTCAATTTGAAGGTTGGGATGCTTTAAAAGCAATCGGCATTTATATTGATGGTAATCCTTCCGGTTCATTTGTCTATTTAATTTCCATAGCGCACTTACTACACGTAGTAGGCGGGCTTGGTGCTATTATTTTGGCAAATATACATGGGTTTACACTTCCTTTCAAAGCGACTCCAGCGCGAGTACTTCGATTGGAATTAACATCGATTTTTTGGCATTTTGTGGACTTCCTTTGGGTTTACCTCATTGGATTCATGATAGTGTCATTAAATTTTTAATAAAGAAAATAAACTAATCAAATTAAGTTCTAATGGCTACAGATACAGTTAAAGAACATGTTGGACCATCTGAAGATGGTGCTTGGGACGGCGGAAAAGCGCCAATGAAGGCGAGCTACGGTAAACTAATGATGTGGTACTTCTTGCTTTCAGATGCCTTTACATTTACAGGTTTCCTGATTGCTTATGGTACGCTAAGATTTAGTTCCCCGACATGGCCCGTTCCGGATTTCGTTTTCAAGACGTTCCCTTTTGTTGACGCATCAAAGGAATTACCTTTGATATTCGTGACTGTAATGTCATTTGTTTTAATTATTAGTTCTGGTACTATGGTTCGTGCCGTTCAGGAAGGCCATAGAGAAAATCAGAAAGGAGTCGTTTTCTGGATGCTAATGACTGTCGTTGGAGGTGCTGCCTTCTTGGGATGTCAAGCTTGGGAGTGGTCAAATCTGATTGGAACGGAAAAAATGACTGTTACAGTTAATCCTTTCGGAACGCACACACATTCTGGCGCTTATCTTAATGATGATGGGTCTATCAATAAAGATGACACTTTCGAATTGGGAGCTTCTTATTTGATTCACTCCGTTGAGCATGCTTCTCATGCACATGGCGGTGGTCATGGTGATGGAGGCAATGTCGAAGATGGACATGAAGAAGGTCATGGAGCTCATGATGACGAGCACCATGGGGATGATCATGGAGATGGACATCACGGAGATGATCATGCGGCTTCTGCAGATTATTCTGAGGGAGACCATCCTTCATATGTTGTGAAAGATGGCTTTGTGCAAAGAAAGTACAAGATTATGGATGAATCAGGTGAATTTTCGGATGACACCTATTCGGAAGCATTTGGCCCAAAAGCATTTGGTGCTCTATTCTTTGCAATTACTGGATTCCACGGATTTCACGTATTCTCTGGAGTACTATTCTTATTCATAATTATGATCAATGCAGCATCAGGACAGTATGCTGAACGTAAGAATGGATATGAGATGGTGGAGAAGATCGGATTGTATTGGCACTTTGTCGATTTGGTATGGGTATTTGTATTCCTTGCATTCTACCTACTTTAATCAATATTGAATAATCTTAGAATTGTTATATAATGGGACATTTATCTAAAGAAGAAGGAATCAAAGCAGTAAAAAAAGGACTTATACTTCTAGCGGTTATAACACTTATTGAAGTACTAGTTTCTCTATTTGGAAAAGGACACCTTGGTATAGACCCTAGTTTTAGTTTCGAACTAAATCTTGGTTTAATCGAAGGAAACATAGCGCCATTATTGATAGTAGTTGGTTTGCTATTAATCGGACTTTCATTATACAAAGCTTACTACATCGTTTATATGTTTATGCACATGGCTGATGAGGTAAAAGGTCTTCGTATGTCTGTAGTCCTTCCAATGCTACTTTTTGTTTGGGCTGTTATTGCATTCTTCCAAGAGGGTAATTCATGGAAGGAGCGTAGAGACCTGATATTAGAGAAGAATAAGATCGAATCAAAAGATATGATCTCGCAGAATGCTGTTAAAGAAGAAGCTGTCTTAGAAAACAGTGCTGAGCACTAATTCCTGCGGTTTAAATAAAAAAAAGGTGAGTTGTTTAACTCACCTTTTTTTATAAACATAATGCACCTATTTTTGTTATTTCTTAAATCGAATGACATAATGAAAAACGTTGTTGGACAGAAAATCCTTAACTTCTTGAAAATCCTCATACTGCCTATATTTTTTATTGGCTTTCCTTTTGTATCTTATTATTATCTAAAAACTGGTTTTAATTATCAGTTAAGTGTTATTGAAGAGATAGCGGTAAAAGATAGTACGAGCCTCGATGTATTGGCAGTTTTTGATTCGGAGCGAAGAGAGCTTCTAGAGCAAAAAGTAATCATTACCTGCCTAACGCAGGACCAAGAATCATTAGAAAACTTTTTAAAGCTTTTTAGAGATTCTCAAAAGCAGTTTGGAGACAGAAACGACTTGCTTTTTGTTGTCTATGCAAATAACTTTGATTCAATGGACCGTTTTAATGAGCGTGTTGCTGCTTTAAGGAGACCAGAAGAGGTAATGACTGTAGAGGTAGATGCAGACCAATATGCAAATTTGCGCAAAGAACTTAAAGTCGCTGATTCAGATAATCTAGTGTTGATAGATGTTGAATCTAAAATCAGGAATTACTACAACTATAATGATAAAGGGGATTTAGCAAAACTCGGTGGACATATTGTAAAGGTATTTCCATTTATTAAATCACCTGAGTTCGAGTATAAACCAAGTCCAGAAAAATAACTAGTAAAATGGCTACAGCAGAAGATTTAAAATTAGCAAAGAAACTCAAGGTATGGGCATGGATCATTACCGTAGCCGTGTTGGCTTTAGTATTTCTAATGCGCTATGTGAAAATTCCATTACCAGAAGGTATGTCCTTCTCCTTTTTACCACCTTTTCACGCAAGTTTAAATGCTTTGACAGCAGTGGTGCTTGTGATTGCTTTGCGTTTTATAAAACAGAAAAAAGTAGAGCAACATAAAAAGGCTATCTACGTAGCAATAGCTTGTAGTGTTGGTTTCCTGCTGAGTTACGTACTATATCACTTTACAACTGAGGCAACTTTGTACGGCGGTGAAGGTATTATGAGGACTATTTACTTTATCCTTTTGATTACCCATGTTGTACTTGCGGCAGCTATCTTCCCATTTATACTGTTTACGTTTATTCGTGCGTATACGAATCAATTTGATGAGCATAAGAAAATGGCACGCTGGGTATTCCCGATTTGGTTGTATGTAGCGGTGTCAGGACCGATCTGTTACCTGATGCTTTTACCATATTATTAGAATTCTATGATTTTTCGGTGCTAACTCTTTTGTATATTTGTACTATGAAAAGATTTTTGATACTTATAGGTTTGTTTGGGATGATATCATTCCTTCCAATTCAAGAGGCAGATGCACAGTGTCCAATGTGCCGAATGTCAGCAGAATCCAATTTAAAAGAAGGTGGATCAGACGGTAAAGGTTTGAATAAAGGTATCCTTTACATGCTCGCTGCTCCTTATCTATTTGCAGGTGTATTGGGATATACCTATTTCAAATATCAACGTAAGACCAAAGAAGAGCAAAGGCTCAACGAGCTTACAGG
>Ga0115103_1796126_pt1 | contig 17008 bp, 31 predicted proteins | sample MBTome_2_FD_89643 | JGI IMG/M metagenome (GOLD analysis project Ga0115103, IMG submission 89643) | Marine eukaryotic communities from Pacific Ocean to study complex ecological interactions - MBTS_5May14_M1_3um Metatranscriptome... | ecosystem: Environmental > Aquatic > Marine > Oceanic | place... | reverse complement strand
GATTAAATAAATATTATATAGAAATATATGCCAACAATTTCACAATTAGTACGAAAAGGAAGAGCCAAAATAACCAAGAAGAGTAAATCGGCTGCTTTAGATTCGTGTCCACAAAGACGTGGAGTTTGTACGCGTGTTTACACTACAACGCCTAAGAAACCTAACTCAGCAATGCGAAAAGTTGCTAGGGTAAGGTTAACTAACGGTAATGAAGTTAATGCATACATCCCAGGAGAAGGACACAATCTACAAGAGCATTCGATAGTATTGGTTAGAGGTGGAAGGGTTAAAGATTTACCAGGAGTTAGATATCATATTGTTCGTGGTGCTTTAGATACAGCAGGTGTCCAGGGTAGAACGCAACGTAGATCTAAGTATGGTGCGAAACGCCCTAAGAAATAACAGTTTAATTAGAAGACATGAGAAAAAGACAAGCGAAAAAAAGACCTCTTTTACCAGACCCAAGATTTAATGATCAGTTAGTTACGCGTTTCGTAAACATGCTGATGTGGGATGGTAAAAAATCCGTTGCTTTCAAGATTTTTTATGATGCAATTGATATTGTTGATCAGAAAAAAACTGACGATGAGAAAACGGCTTTAGAAATATGGAAAGAAGCATTATCAAATGTTATGCCACACGTTGAGGTTAGAAGTAGAAGAGTTGGTGGTGCAACATTCCAAATTCCTAGGCAAATTAGACCAGATCGTAAAGTATCTATGGCAATGAAGTGGATGATTAGTTATGCTCGTAAAAGAAACGAGAAATCAATGGCCAATAAATTATCTGCTGAAATTTTAGCAGCTTCAAAAGAAGAAGGTGCAGCAGTTAAGAAAAGAGTTGATACTCATAAAATGGCAGAAGCAAATAAAGCATTCTCACACTTTAGATTTTAATTGAAATGGCAAGAGATTTAAAATTTACAAGAAATATAGGAATTGCTGCGCATATTGATGCAGGAAAGACAACAACAACAGAGCGTATTTTATACTATACAGGAGTTTCTCATAAAATTGGTGAGGTGCACGATGGTGCTGCTACAATGGACTGGATGGAGCAAGAGCAGGAAAGGGGTATTACCATTACTTCTGCTGCAACAACTTGTACTTGGCAGTTTCCAACTGAAAATGGTAAACCAACTGCTGACGCTAAAGGATACCATTTTAATATTATTGATACTCCTGGTCACGTAGATTTTACAGTTGAGGTGAACAGGTCTTTAAGAGTGCTTGACGGTTTGGTATTTCTCTTTAGTGCTGTTGACGGTGTAGAACCACAATCAGAAACTAACTGGAGATTAGCTGATAACTACAAGGTTCCTAGAATGGGATTCGTTAATAAAATGGATCGACAAGGTTCAAATTTTTTAGCAGTATGTTCACAAGTTAAAGAGATGTTAGGTTCTAATGCTGTACCTATTGTTTTAAATATTGGAGATGAAGAAGATTTCAAAGGTGTTGTAGATTTGGTTAAAAATCGTGCAATTGTATGGCACGATGAAACTCAGGGTTCTACTTTTGATGTTATTGATATTCCTGAAGATATGATTGAGGAGTCTCGAAAATATCGTGCAATGTTAATTGAGGAAGTGGCAAGTTATGATGAAAATCTTCTTGAAAAATTTATGGAAGATGAGGATTCAATTACTGAAGACGAAATACATGAAGCATTAAGGGCGGCTGTAATGGATATGGCAATCATTCCAATGATTTGCGGTTCTGCTTTTAAAAATAAAGGGGTTCAATTTTTGTTAGATGCTGTTTGTAGATATTTGCCATCACCAACTGATAAAGAGGGTATTACGGGTACTAATCCTAATACAGATTTAGATGAATTGCGAAGGCCATCTGTTGATGAACCTTTTGCAGCACTAGCCTTTAAAATTGCAACAGATCCATTCGTTGGGCGATTAGCGTTCTTTAGAGCATACTCAGGGCGCTTGGATGCTGGTTCTTACGTATTGAATAATCGTTCAGGCAAAAAAGAGCGTATTTCACGTATTTATCAGATGCATGCCAATAAACAAAATGCTATTGATTTTATTGAAGCAGGAGATATTGGAGCAGCAGTCGGTTTTAAATCAATCAAAACCGGGGATACACTAACTTCTCAGGAACATCCAATCGTACTGGAATCTATGGATTTCCCAGATCCAGTAATTGGTATTGCTGTTGAGCCAAAAACCAAGTCTGATGTTGATAAATTAGGTATAGGCCTTGCCAAGCTAGCTGAAGAAGATCCTACTTTTACAGTGAGGTCCGATGAGGCATCAGGACAAACAATCATATCTGGTATGGGAGAACTCCATTTGGATGTAATTGTTGACCGCCTAAAAAGAGAGTTTAAAGTAGAGGTTAATCAAGGGCAACCTCAAGTTGAATATAAAGAAGCAATTACGCAGTCAGCTGACCATAGAGAAGTTTATAAAAAACAATCTGGTGGACGAGGTAAGTTTGCAGACATTGTATTTACTGTTGAACCAGCAGAAGAAGGAAAAGTTGGTTTAGAGTTTATTTCTACCATTAAAGGTGGTAATGTTCCTAAAGAATTTATACCATCTATAGAAAAAGGATTTAAAATGGCTATGGTAAATGGTCCTTTAGCGGGCTATGAAATAGACGCTATGAAAGTTACATTGAAAGATGGTTCTTACCACGATGTAGATTCAGATCAATTATCATTTGAATTGGCTGCTAAATTAGGTTTTAAAGCTGCTGCAAAAGCTGCAAAAGCTGTTATTATGGAGCCTATTATGAAGTTGGAGGTTCTTACACCCGAAGAAAATATGGGGGATATTGTAGGTGATCTTAACCGTCGTCGTGGTCAAGTTAACGACATGAGTGACAGAGCAGGGTCTAAAGTTGTTAAGGCTAATGTGCCGTTATCAGAAATGTTTGGTTATGTTACATCATTACGAACACTTTCGTCTGGTAGAGCAACATCTACAATGGAATTTTCACACTATGCAGAAACACCAACTAGTATCTCAGAAGAGGTAATTAAAGTTGCTAAAGGAGTTGAAGCTTAAAATTTAGAAGATGAGTCAAAAAATTAGAATAAAATTAAAATCTTACGATCACAATTTAGTTGATAAATCAGCGGATAAGATTGTAAAAACTGTTAAGAGTACAGGTGCAGTTGTAACAGGTCCAATTCCATTACCAACTCACAAGAAAATTTTTACAGTATTACGTTCCCCTCACGTTAATAAGAAGAGTAGAGAGCAGTTTCAATTAAGTTCTTACAAAAGGTTACTTGATATTTACAGTTCTTCATCTAAAACTATTGATGCGCTTATGAAGCTTGAATTACCAAGTGGTGTTGAGGTTGAAATTAAAGTGTAAGTAAATAATCAGTAGTAAGCTACTGTAACATGTCCGGAGCTGCGAGCAAAGGAAAAACGGAAAAATACAATTCAGGGTCGAAATGTATTTGACCCTGAGTTTTTTTAAATAGTTAATAAATTAATAATAATAATTATGTCTGGGTTAATTGGAAAAAAAATCGGTATGACCAGCATTTATGACGAAAACGGGAAAAATATTCCTTGTACTGTCATTGAGGCTGGACCTTGTATCGTTACCCAAGTCAGAACCAATGAGGTTGACGGGTATGAAGCTCTTCAACTTGGTTTCGATGACAAGTCAGAAAAAAATGCATCAAAAGCTGCATCAGGGCATGCTAAGAAAGCAGGAACTTCTGTTAAGACTAAAGTCGTTGAATTCCAAGGATTCGAAGAAGATTACAAATTAGGAGATGCCATCACTGTAGAGCATTTCAGTGAAGGTGAATTCGTTGATGTTTCTGGAACATCAAAAGGAAAAGGTTTTCAAGGTGTTGTTAAGCGTCATGGATTCGGTGGTGTAGGTCAAGCTACTCACGGACAACATAACCGGTTAAGAGCTCCTGGTTCAATTGGTGCAGCGTCTTATCCAGCACGTGTTTTCAAAGGAATGAAAATGGCCGGAAGAATGGGCGGTGATAAAGTAAAAGTTCAAAATTTAAGAGTTTATAAAGTAGTTCCTGAAAAGAACTTACTTGTTGTAAAGGGATGTGTACCTGGTCACATAAACTCTTATGTAATTGTTGAGAAGTAATGAAGGTAGCAGTATTAGATATAAACGGAAAAGACACTGGTAGAAAAGCAGAGCTTTCTAAAGCAGTGTTTGGAATCGAGCCTAATAATCACGCTGTATACCTTGATGTTAAGCAATATTTAGCAAACCAACGTCAAGGAACTCACAAAGCTAAGGAAAGAGGTGAGATTACAGGAAGTACTAGAAAAATTAAAAAGCAAAAAGGTACTGGTACAGCTAGAGCGGGAAGCATCAAGTCTGGTGTTTTCAAGGGTGGTGGACGTATTTTTGGTCCAAGACCAAGAAATTATGGTTTCAAATTAAACAAAAACCTTAAGCGTTTAGCTAGAAAATCTGCTCTTACAATTAAAGCAAATGAAAAGTCAATTGTAGTTCTTGAAGATTTCAATTTTGAAACACCAAAAACTAAGAACTTTACTGCTGTTTTAAAGGCTTTAGAGTTAGATAACAAAAAGTCATTGTTCGTATTGGCTGAGGCAAATAATAATGTATATTTGTCGTCGCGTAATTTTGAAGGTTCCGAAGTAATAACTTCATCAGAATTAAATACGTACAAGATATTGAATGCAAACAAATTAGTTCTTCTTGAGGGTTCTCTTGAAGGGATACAGTCGAATTTAAGTAAATAAGAAAACCATGAGTATCTTAATTAAACCTATTATTACAGAGAAAGCGACTAACGACAGTGAGATAAACAACTGTTATAGCTTTCAAGTAAATACTAAGGCGAACAAGGTAGAAATCAAAAAAGCGGTGGAAGCTGCTTATGGAGTTTCTGTTGAAAAAGTTCGTACTATAAATGTCCGTCCAGATCGTAATACTCGTTATACTAAAACAGGTATTCAACATGGTAAAACAAATGCAATTAAAAAGGCAATTGTACAACTGGCGGAAGGTGAGACTATAGATTTATACAGTAACATGTAATTAGACTAAAATGTCAGTAAGAAAATTAAAACCAATCACATCAGCTCAGCGTTTTAGAGTAGTTAATGGATTTGACGCCATTACTACTGATAAGCCGGAGAAAAGTTTACTTGCTCCGAATAAAAGATCTGGTGGTAGAAACAGTCAAGGAAAAATGACCATGCGCTATATTGGTGGAGGTCATAAAAAGAAGTATCGTATAATTGATTTTAAAAGAGATAAAGCAGGTATACCTGCTGAAGTCCATTCAATACAGTACGATCCTAACAGAACCGCATTTATTGCGTTATTGAACTATCAAGATGGAGAGAAGCGTTACATTATTGCTCAAAACGGTTTAACTGTTGGGCAAAAAGTAGTTTCTGGTGATTCTGGAGTAAGCCCAGAAATTGGGAATGCTATGCCATTAAGCCAAATTCCATTAGGAACAATTATTTCTTGTATCGAATTAAGACCTGGTCAAGGTGCTGTAATCGCTCGTAGTGCTGGTGCATTTGCTCAGTTAATGGCGCGTGACGGTAAGTTTGCAACTGTCAAATTACCTTCTGGAGAAACAAGATTAATTCTTGTTAATTGTTTGGCAACTATCGGTGTTGTTTCTAATTCAGATCATCAGTTAGTAGTTTCAGGTAAAGCTGGACGCTCAAGATGGTTAGGAAGAAGACCAAGAACTAGAGCTGTTGTTATGAATCCAGTTGATCACCCAATGGGTGGTGGTGAAGGACGCTCGTCTGGAGGTCACCCAAGGTCAAGAAAAGGAATACCTGCTAAAGGATTTAGAACGCGTTCTAAGACTAAGGCTAGTAATAAATATATTGTAGAACGTAGAAAGAAATAATTAATATAGTATGGCACGTTCATTAAAAAAAGGACCATTTATCCATTACAAACTAGAGAAAAAAGTTGCTGAAAATGTAGCAGCTAATAAAAAATCGGTTATCAAAACTTGGTCAAGAGCATCTATGATTAGTCCTGACTTTGTTGGTCAAACAATTGCTGTTCATAATGGAAGGCAGTTTGTACCCGTTTATGTAACTGAAAATATGGTAGGTCATAAATTAGGAGAATTTTCACCAACAAGATCTTTTAGAGGTCATGCTGGGGCAAAAAAATAAAGGTAAAAAATAATAAGAGCTATGGGAATTCGTAAGAAACAAATGGCAGATGCTATTAAAGCAGATAAAAAGCAAGTTGCTTTTGCCAAGCTTAACAACTGTCCTACCTCGCCAAGAAAAATGCGTTTAGTTGCTGATTTGGTTAGAGGTCAAAAAGCAGAAAAAGCTCTACAAATATTAAGATTCAGTCCAAAAGAAGCTTCTCGTCGTCTTGAAAAGCTTTTACTTTCTGCTATAGCGAACTGGCAAGCAAAGAACGAGGATGCAGACATTGAATCTGCTGATTTATTTGTAAAAGAGATTAGAGTTGATGGAGGATCTATGTTAAAGAGATTACGTCCAGCACCTCAAGGTCGTGCACACAGAATAAGAAAACGTTCAAATCACGTTACTGTTGTGATTGGAGCATTAAATAATACACAAAGCTAAGATATGGGACAGAAGACAAATCCAATCGGAAACCGCTTAGGAATCATCAGAGGATGGGAATCTAACTGGTATGGAGGTAATGATTATGGAGATAAACTTGCCGAAGACGATAAGATTAGAAAGTACGTACATGTACGTTTATCTAAAGCAAGTGTATCAAGGGTAATTATTGAAAGAACTCTTAAACTTGTAACCGTTACTATCACTACTGCTAGACCTGGTATTATTATCGGTAAAGGTGGTCAAGAGGTAGACAAGTTAAAAGAAGAGCTTAAAAAGATTACTGACAAAGAAGTTCAAATTAACATCTTTGAAATTAAAAGACCTGAGCTTGATGCGTACTTAGTTGCTTCAAGTATAGCAAGACAAATTGAAAATCGTATTTCATACAGACGAGCTATCAAGATGGCTATTGCAGCTGCAATGCGCATGAATGCTGAAGGTATTAAAGTACAGATTAGTGGTCGTTTAAACGGTGCTGAAATGGCACGTTCTGAACATTACAAAGAAGGTAGAATACCATTATCGACTTTTAGAGCAGATATTGATTATGCTCTTGTTGAAGCACATACTACTTATGGTAGATTAGGTGTTAAAGTTTGGATAATGAAAGGTGAAGTTTATGGTAAAAGAGAACTTTCTCCTCTAGTAGGTTTATCTAAAAAACAATCTGGTAAATCATCAGCTCGTGGTGGGAATAAATCTCGTCGCAGAAAGTAATTTTTAAAGTAAAAGAAAATGTTACAACCGAAAAGAACGAAATTTCGTAAAGTCCAGAAAGGACGCATGAAAGGAAATGCCGGAAGAGGTCATCGTCTTTCATACGGGATGTTTGGTATAAAATCACTTGACTCGAATTTCTTAACATCACGTCAAATTGAAGCTGCGCGTATTGCCGCTACCCGTTACATGAAAAGAGAAGGGCAACTTTGGATCAAAATTTTTCCAGATAAGCCAATCACTAAGAAACCTCTTGAGGTGCGTATGGGTAAAGGTAAAGGTGCTGTTGAATATTGGGCAGCTGTCGTTAAACCAGGAAGGGTGTTATTTGAAGTTGGTGGTGTGCCATTAGAAGTTGCTAGAGAAGCACTTCGTTTAGCTGCACAAAAGCTACCCGTGAAAACTAAGTTTATAATAGCTCGAGATTTCGAGGCTTAATATTAAGTATTATGAAGCAAGCAGAAATTAAACAGCTATCTATAGCTGAGTTACTAGAAAAACTTAGTGATACTAAGAAGAGTTACGCTGACCTTAAAATGGCTCATGCAGTTTCTCCTTTAGAAAATCCAATTCAGTTACGTGACGTTAGACGTACCGTTGCTAGATTGGCTACAGAGTTAACTAAAAGAGAAGTACAATAATTGTATTCCGCTGAAAGATGGAAAAAAGAAATTTAAGAAAAGAACGTATAGGAGTTGTTACAAGTAACAAAATGCAGAAATCTATTGTGGTTTCTGAAGTGAAAAAAGTAAAACACCCTATGTATGGCAAGTTCGTGTTAAAGACAAAAAAATATGTTGCACACGACGAAACAAACGATTGTAATATTGGAGATACTGTAAGGATTATGGAAACACGTCCTTTAAGTAAATCTAAATGTTGGAGATTAGTAGAAATAATTGAAAGAGCTAAGTAATTATGTTACAACAAGAATCAAGATTAAAAGTAGCCGACAATACTGGAGCTAAAGAAGTTCTTACTATTCGTGTATTAGGTGGAACTAAAAAGCGCTATGCTTCTGTTGGTGATAAAATAGTAGTAACAGTTAAGTCTGCTACTCCTAACGGTAATATCAAAAAAGGAGCTGTTTCAACTGCTGTCGTTGTAAGAACTGCAAAAGAAGTTAGACGCCCAGATGGATCTTACATCAGATTTGATGATAATGCATGTGTATTATTAAACCCACAAGGTGAAATGAGAGGTACTCGTGTATTTGGTCCTGTAGCAAGAGAACTTCGTGACAAACAGTTTATGAAAATTGTATCATTAGCACCTGAAGTGCTTTAATTCAATAATTGAGATGACAAAGCTTAAAATAAAATCAGGAGATACAGTTAAAGTTGTTGCTGGAGATCACAAAGGGTCAGAAGGTAAAGTACTTACTGTATTAATTGAAAAGAATAAAGCCATTGTTGAGGGTGTTAATATGGTTAAGAAACACACTAAACCAAGTGCACAGAGTCCTCAAGGTGGTATTATCGAGAAAGAAGCACCTATCCATATTTCTAATTTATCACTTTTAACATCTAAAGGTGAAACAACTAGAACTGGATACAGAATAGAAGGTGACAAAAAAGTAAGATATTCTAAAAAATCTAACGAAGTAATCTAGTTATGGCTTATATATCAAGATTAAAAAAAGAGTATGGCGAGAGAATCATCGCTGCTCTTACAGAAGAGTTCGGTTATAAGAACGTAATGCAGGTACCTAAATTAGAGAAAATTGTAATTTCTAGAGGTGTAGGAGCTGCTGTGGCTGACAAGAAACTTGTGGATCACGCTGTTGAGGAATTAGCAACTATTTCTGGACAAAAAGCTGTTGCTACATTATCTAAAAAAGATGTTGCTTCATTTAAATTACGTAAGGGTATGCCAATTGGTGCGAAAGTTACTTTACGTGGTGAACAAATGTTCGAATTTTTAGATCGTTTAATTACTTCAGCTTTACCTCGAGTTAGAGACTTTAGCGGAATTAAAGCTAATGGTTTTGATGGAAGAGGTAACTATAATTTAGGAATTACTGAACAAATTATTTTTCCAGAGATAAATATTGATAAAATCAATAGAATCTCAGGAATGGATATTACTTTTGTGACTTCCGCTGAAACAGATAAGGAAGCTAAGGCATTATTAACAGAATTAGGATTACCTTTTAAAAAGAACTAATTATGGCTAAAGAATCAATGAAAGCCCGTGAGGTAAAAAGAGCAAAGACAGTTGCAAAATATGCAGCTAAAAGAAAGGCTTTAAAAGAAGCTGGAGATTATGAGGCTTTGCAAAAATTACCTAAAAACGCTTCACCTATCCGTATGCATAACAGATGTAAACTAACGGGTAGACCTAAAGGTTACATGAGAGATTTTGGAATTTCTCGTGTATTATTTAGAGAAATGGCTAATAAAGGACTTATACCAGGAGTAAGAAAAGCAAGCTGGTAAATTATTTATAAACTGGCCTCAGGTTCATGTTAAAATGAAAACCAAGACCGTAAAGTAGTATTATGTATACAGATCCAATAGCAGATTTTTTAACAAGGATTAGAAATGCTGTGAAAGCTAATCACAGAGTGGTAGAAATACCCGCATCTAATCTAAAGAAAGAGATAACTAAGATTTTATTCGATCAAGGATATATCTTAAGTTATAAATTTGATGACTCTTCTGTACAAGGGACTATTAAGATAGCTCTTAAGTACAACAAAGAGACTAAAGAACCAGTTATTAAAAAGATTCAAAGAATCAGTAAACCTGGTTTAAGAAAGTACTCTAGTGCTGGTGAAATGCCAAGAATTCTTAATGGACTTGGTATTGCTATAGTTTCTACATCTCATGGTGTAATTACAGCAAAGCAAGCACAAAGGGAAAATGTAGGTGGTGAATTATTATGTTACGTTTACTAAAAAAAGGAAATTATGTCAAGAATAGGTAAAAATCCAATAGCGATTCCTGAAGGAGTAACAGTAGAAGTTAATAATAACACAATTACAGTTAAAGGTAAATTAGGAGAATTATCTCAAGATTTTTTAACTGTTGATGTTAAAGTAGAAGAAGGTCAAGTTTTATTTAGCCGAAGTTCTGAAAAGAAAGATGCTAGATCAAAACATGGTTTATATAGAGCATTAGTGAATAATATGATTCTAGGTGTTTCTAAAGGATGGACTAAAGAACTTGAATTTGTTGGGGTAGGTTATAGAGCCTCAAATCAAGGTCAAGTTTTAGATATGGCTTTAGGTTTTTCTCACAATATAGTGCTTGATATTGCACCAGAGGTTAAAGTTGAAACTACCTCTGAAAAAGGAAAAAACCCTATTGTTAAGTTAACATCTCATGACAAACAATTAGTAGGACAAATAGCTGCTAAGATTCGTGGTTTTAGAAAACCAGAGCCTTATAAAGGAAAAGGAATCAAGTTCGTTGGTGAAGAACTAAGAAGGAAAGCTGGTAAATCTGCTTAATAATTAAATTATGGCATTGACAAAGAACGAAAGAAGAATAAGAATAAAAAACAGAATCAGAAAGATAGTTTCTGGTGACGCTGTTAAACCGCGTTTATCTGTTTTTAGAAGTAATAAAGAAATTTATGCTCAAATCGTAAATGATGTAACAGGAGTAACTCTTGCAGCAGCATCATCTAGAGATAAGGACATAAGTTCTGCAAAAGGTACTAAATCCGAAATAGCAGCATTAGTCGGAAAGGCTGTTGCTGAAAAAGCTTTAAAAGCTGGTGTTGATACTATCTCTTTTGACAGAGGTGGATACTTATATCACGGTAGAGTTAAATCATTAGCAGAAGGTGCTAGAGAAGCAGGACTAAAATTCTAAGAAATTATGTATCAGAAATACAAAAATGCAGAGTTAGTAAAACCAAGTGGATTAGATCTTAAGGATCGTTTGGTTGGAGTACAACGTGTAACAAAAGTAACAAAAGGTGGTAGAGCTTTTGGATTTTCAGCTATCGTAGTTGTAGGAGATGAAGCAGGTGTTGTTGGTCATGGATTAGGAAAATCTAAAGACGTGGCAACTGCAATTTCTAAAGCTATTGAAGACGCTAAGAAAAATTTAGTAAGAATTCCTATTATAAAGGGAACTTTACCACATGAGCAAAAAGGTAAATATGGTGGTGCTAGAGTTAATATACTTCCAGCAGCACCTGGTACAGGAGTAATCGCTGGTGGTGCTGTAAGAACAGTACTTGAAGCAGTAGGTGTTCATGATGTACTTTCTAAATCTCAAGGATCATCTAACTCTCATAATGTTGTAAAAGCTACATTTGATGCTTTACTTCAATTAAGAGACGCTAGAACAGTTGCTAGAGATAGAGGAATCTCTCTTGAAAAAGTTTTTAACGGTTAATATTAGTGATATGGCAAAGATTAAAGTAACAAAAATTAAGAGTGCTATAAACAGAACTTTAAACCAAAAGAGAACTTTAGAAGCTTTAGGGCTCAAGAAAATTGGTCAGACTGTAGAGCACGATGCCACACCGACTATCATTGGTATGGTTAAGAAAGTAGAACATTTAGTTTCTTTTGAAGAAACAAAATAATAAGACAAAATTATGAACTTAAGTAATTTAAAACCTGCAGAGGGTTCAGTAAAAAGCCAAGGGAAACGTGTTGGTAGAGGACAAGGTTCTGGAAAAGGTGGTACTGCTACAAGAGGACACAAAGGAGCGAAATCCCGTTCAGGATACTCTAAAAAACTTGGTTTTGAAGGTGGTCAAATGCCACTTCAAAGACGTGTTCCAAAATTCGGTTTTACAAATATTAACCGTGTCGAGTACCAAGGTATAAACCTTGATACTCTTCAACAGTTAATTGACGATAAAACAATAAAAGACACTTTAGATTTTGATACTATGGTTGCCTTACGTTTAGTACGTAAAAACGAGTTAGTAAAAATCTTAGGTAGAGGTGAATTAAAATCTAAATTAACAGTATCAGCTCATAAATTTACTGCTTCTGCCAAAGCTGCAATCGAGGCTGCTGGTGGTGAAGCTGTAACTTTATAATATTGTTTAGAGTATGAAATTCATAGAAACTTTAAAAAATATTTGGAAAATCACTGAACTAAAAGACAGGATCTTACTTACGTTAGGTCTCCTTTTAGTTTATCGCTTTGGTGCTCAAGTTGTACTACCTGGGATTGATGCAAGTCAACTGGGAGGTTTAGCTGCGAGTACTGATGAAGGATTATTGGGTCTCTTAAATGCTTTTACAGGGGGTGCTTTTGCAAACGCTTCTGTTTTTGCTTTAGGGATCATGCCTTACATTTCTGCTTCTATTGTTGTTCAATTAATGGGAATAGCTATTCCTTATTTACAAAAACTTCAAAAAGAAGGCGAAAGTGGAAGAAAAAAAATTAATCAAATTACGCGTTGGTTAACTATCGCAATTTGTTTGGTTCAAGCTCCTGGTTATCTTGCAAGTTTACCTTCTTTAGGTATTCCATCTAGTGCATTTTTATTAGGAACAGGGACTTTATTCTATGTGTCTTCTGTATTAATTCTCGTGACTGGTTGTATTTTTGCAATGTGGCTAGGAGAAAAAATTACTGACAAAGGGATTGGAAATGGGATATCATTGTTAATCATGGTAGGTATTATAGCTACTTTACCTCAGTCCTTTTTACAAGAATATGCAGCTAGAGTCACTGAATCTAATGGTGGTTTAATCATGATTTTAATTGAGTTAGTCATTTGGTTTGTAATCATATTAGCGTCAGTATTATTAGTACTAGCACTTAGAAAAATTGAAGTTCAGTATGCAAGAAGAACATCATCTGGAGCATATGAACGAAGTGCAAGACAGTTTTTGCCTTTAAAGCTTAACGCTTCTGGTGTTATGCCTATTATCTTTGCTCAAGCTATCATGTTTGTTCCAACTTTGATAGGGAAGTCGTTAGGATCAAGTGATGTTGGACAGTGGATGCAATCACAATTTTCAGATTTATTTGGATTTTGGTATAATGTCGTATTTGCATTATTAATAATTGTTTTTACATATTTTTACACTGCAATTACAGTACCCACGAACAAAATGGCCGATGATTTAAAACGTAGCGGAGGATTTATTCCTGGAATTAGACCAGGTTCTGAAACTTCTGAATATCTTGACAAAATAATGTCCTACATAACATTACCTGGTTCAGTATTTTTAGCTTTAATTGCTGTGTTCCCGGCGTTTATTGTTAAACTTATGAATGTACAGGCAGGTTGGGCATTGTTTTTTGGAGGAACGTCATTGTTAATTATGGTTGGAGTTGCTATAGATACTATGCAGCAAGTAAATTCTTACTTGTTAAATAAACACTATGACGGCTTAATGAAAACCGGTAAAAATAGAAAAGCAGTAGCTTAATTTAATTATTATGGCAAAACAAGCAGCTATAGAACAAGACGGAACGATTATCGAAGCATTGTCAAACGCAATGTTCCGAGTTGAACTAGAGAATGGTCATATTGTGACTGCTCATATTTCTGGTAAAATGCGTATGCACTATATCAAGTTATTACCAGGAGATAAAGTAAAATTAGAAATGAGTCCTTACGATTTAACTAAGGCTAGAATAACTTATAGATACTAATACGATGAAAGTAAGAGCATCAGTTAAAAAAAGAAGCGCAGATTGTAAATTAGTGCGCAGAAAAGGTAGACTTTACGTAATTAACAAAAAGAATCCAAGATTCAAACAAAGACAAGGGTAATTATGGCAAGAATTGCAGGTGTAGACATACCAAAACACAAAAGAGGAGTTATCTCTTTAACTTACATTTATGGAGTAGGTAAAAGTAGAGCTCAAGAAATCTTAGCAACAGCTAAAGTTGATGAAAACATCAAAGTTCAAGATTGGACTGACGATCAAATCGGTAATATTCGTGAAGCTATTTCAGCTTATACTATCGAAGGTGAATTAAGATCTGAAACTCAATTAAACATCAAACGTTTAATGGATATTGGATGTTACAGAGGGATTCGTCACAGAACTGGACTTCCTTTAAGAGGTCAACGTACTAAGAACAACTCTAGAACTAGAAAAGGTAGAAGAAAAACAGTTGCTAACAAGAAAAAAGCAACTAAATAATAATTAGTAATATGGCAAAGTCAAATACTAAAAAACGTAAGGTAATAGTAGATGCTATTGGAGAAGCTCATATCACAGCTTCGTTTAACAATATCATTATTTCATTAACGAACAAGAAAGGCGATGTTATTTCTTGGTCTTCAGCCGGTAAAATGGGATTTAGAGGATCAAAAAAGAACACTCCTTATGCTGCTCAATTAGCTGCTGAAGATGCATCTGGAGTTGCTAAAGAAGCTGGTTTAAGAAAAGTGAAAGCTTTTGTTAAAGGTCCAGGTAATGGAAGAGAGTCTGCTATCAGATCAATTCATAATGCTGGTATTGAAGTTACAGAAATTATTGATGTAACACCACTACCACATAATGGATGTAGACCACCTAAACGTAGAAGAGTTTAATTAATTTAAGTATAACAAGAACGGTTACTATTTATCGAAGGATAAGATTAAGACCTTAATTCATAAATACGTTCTAATAATTTTAAAAAAATGGCAAGATATACTGGTCCTAAAACTAAAATAGCTAGAAAATTTGGTGAAGCTATTTTTGGAGATGATAAAGCTTTTGAGAAAAGAAATTATCCTCCAGGTCAACACGGAAATAACAAACGTCGTGGAAAAAAATCTGAATATGCTATCCAGTTAATGGAAAAGCAGAAAGCGAAATATACTTATGGTATATTAGAGCGTCAGTTTAGAAATTTATTTAAAAAAGCTACAGCAGCTCCGGGAATTACAGGTGAAGTTTTACTTCAGTTATGTGAATCTAGATTAGACAATGTAGTTTACAGAATGGGTATTGCACCTTCAAGAAGCGGTGCAAGACAACTAGTTTCTCACAGACACATCACAGTAAATGGTAATATCGTTAATATCCCTTCTTATCAGTTAAAAACTGGAGATGTAGTGGCAGTAAGAGAAAAATCTAAATCTTTAGAAGCTATAGCTAATTCTTTAGCTAACTCTTCTAATGTATATGAATGGATTACTTGGAATAATGAAACAAAAGAAGGTACGTTCGTTGCTGTACCTGCTCGAGTTCAAATTCCTGAAAACATTAACGAGCAATTTATCGTTGAATTATATTCTAAATAATAACTGATACAACACGCAATATGGCAATATTAAATTTTCAGAAGCCTGATAAAGTAATCATGATTGATTCTACAGACTTTGAAGGCAAATTCGAATTCAGACCCCTAGAACCAGGTTATGGTTTAACTGTTGGTAATGCACTAAGACGAGTTTTATTATCTTCATTAGAAGGTTTTGCAATTATTTCAGTAAGAATTGAAGGCGTTGATCATGAATTTTCTACAATTGCAGGAGTTGTTGAAGATGTTACGGAAATTATACTGAATCTAAAACAAGTTAACTTCAAAAGACAGATTGAAGATGTTGATAATGAGTCTGTTTCAATATCGATTTCTGGTCAAGAGCAATTGACTGCTGGTGACTTTCAGAAGTTTATTTCTGGTTTCCAAGTTTTAAACAAGGACCTAGTTATCTGTAACCTTGATCCTAAGGTTACTATTAACATGGAGCTTACAATTGAAAAAGGTAGAGGTTATGTTCCTGCAGAAGAAAATCAAAAATCATCTGCTCCTATTGGAACTATTTTCACTGATTCCATTTATACTCCAATAAAGAATGTTAAATACAGTATTGAAAATTTCCGTGTAGAGCAAAAAACTGATTATGAAAAATTAGTTTTTGAGATTATCACAGACGGATCAATAAATCCTAAAGACGCTTTAACTGAAGCAGCTAAAATATTAATTCACCACTTCATGTTGTTTTCTGACGAGAGAATTACCTTAGAAGCTGATGAAATTGCTCAGACAGAAACTTATGATGAAGAATCGTTGCATATGAGACAACTTCTTAAAACCAAGTTAGTTGATATGGATCTTTCTGTTAGAGCTCTTAATTGTCTTAAAGCTGCAGAAGTTGATACTTTAGGTGATTTAGTATCATTCAATAAGAATGACTTAATGAAATTCAGAAACTTTGGAAAGAAATCATTAACAGAGCTAGAGGAATTAGTAAATGTTAAGGGGCTAAGTTTCGGTATGGATTTAAGTAAATATAAATTAGATAAAGACTAAACTCTATAAGAGTTAAATCATAGAAGAAAATGAGACACGGTAAGAAATTTAACCATTTAGGTAGAAAAACAGCTCACAGAAAAGCTATGTTGGCCAATATGGCATGTTCTTTAATTGAACATAAACGTATAAATACAACTGTTGCTAAAGCGAAAGCTCTTAAACAATTTGTTGAGCCATTAATTACTAAATCAAAGGAGGATACTACTCACAACAGACGTATTGTTTTTAGTAGATTAAGACAAAAAGAAGCTGTAACTCAATTATTTAGAGATGTAGCTACTAAAGTAGCTGACAGACCAGGTGGATACACTAGAATTATAAAATTAGGTAATCGTCTTGGGGATAATGCTGATATGGCTATGATTGAATTGGTTGATTATAATGAGATTTACAATGCTGCAAAACCAGCTAAGAAGAAATCTACGCGAAGAGGTAAAGGAGCTAAGAAGGTTGAGACACCTGTAGTTGAGACTCCTGATACTAAAACCGAAGAAGAGTAACATTGAATAAATTAATTCAATATTCAGAAAG
>Ga0115103_1674242_pt1 | contig 17046 bp, 31 predicted proteins | sample MBTome_2_FD_89643 | JGI IMG/M metagenome (GOLD analysis project Ga0115103, IMG submission 89643) | Marine eukaryotic communities from Pacific Ocean to study complex ecological interactions - MBTS_5May14_M1_3um Metatranscriptome... | ecosystem: Environmental > Aquatic > Marine > Oceanic | place... | reverse complement strand
GTTACAGAATAGCTATAAAGGTCTATGATAACCACTTAATTATTTTACCCTTGATAGCTTTGATGAGAGATGTCTTATTTAGTTGAATATAGTTACGAATTTCTTGGATAGTGGAGCCCGACCCAGTTTTGAAAGTTTGAGTCATGTTAAGTATTAGTGGAATCCCAAAAACTTTTTGAATTACAGTATTTGCATATAAACGCCACATAATTCCAACACCTTTTATTGGAAGTGCTATAGTATCACCTGTAGAAACTCGAGCTTTGCCAATTGCGTTATTTCCAGTGATCGCTCCGCACCCATAAAAGAACATAGCGCCAGTAGTTGAAATTGCAATTGTAAGATAAAACTGATCTTTTAAGATTTTTAAAGCGCTGATTACAGCTATTTGTGAAAGTGCCAAAGTCTACTTGACTAACCCAGCACTACCTGCCGATTGAAGGTATGAACCAACTTTATACACAACCCCATGGATTCCTGTGGCTTTAACAATAACATTTCTTTCATAAAAGAACTTTTGGGCTTTTTCCATTCCTAAATTAGAAAAAAGATTACTAATAATTATATCTGCTCTAGAGACAAAGTTACAAAAACCATTATAATCAAGCACTATACTATGGTTTGTGTTTGGGGCATTATACATTATATGAAAAGTGCCACAAAGTTGTGAAATTTGATCCCAAAATTCATCGCCTAAGTTTAACGTAATGGGCTCTGTTAAGATTAGTAAAATTGGTAAAGATGATGCCTGAGTTAATTTTTCATTTCCAGAAAAAAAAGAGTACCCAACCATAATTGTTGTTTTATTAGATATATTAAATAATTTAATAAAAAATTATACTATTGCTATAGTTAATAAATTAATGCCATGGCTAGAAAATTTTATAATTTATGAATATTGCAAGGAATCTAATATTCTTTACAATATTCATTTTATTTAAGATAAACATAAACGATAAAAGACTCCTGAAGGTAAATCGGCTTCTGATAATAAATCAAAGATTGGTACTTCTAAGTCATAGGAAATTTCTAAAATACGTTTATGAATTCTGATTTCAAAATGTTCTCGTGAATCTTTATCAACATGAGGTGAACGTAGTACACAATAAATACGTTTACGTGTTGGTAATGTAATTACTCCAATTGAATTTAAAGGAGTGTCTTGTAAAATATTGACTATTTTTTGACAAGAGGAAACTAATAATTCATGATCAAAAGATTCTAATCTTACACGAATTTTTCCATTTGTTTTTATGTCCATAAAAATTTTTTATTTAGTTAACAATTTTAGAAACTACACCTGCACCAATTGTACGACCACCTTCCCGAATTGCAAATCGCATACCTTCTTCGATTGCTACAGGATAAATTAATTCAGCTGTCATTTTAATCCGATCACCCGGCATTACCATTTCCACAATTGATCCATCATCTGCTGTAAATTGTGTAATAGCACCGGTTACATCAGTTGTTCGAACATAGAATTGTGGTCGATAACCAGTAAAGAATGGTGTATGACGACCACCTTCATCTTTTGTTAAAACATAAACTTCTGATTCAAAACTTGTATGAGGTGTAATTGTACCTGGTTGAGCTAATACCATTCCACGTTCAATGTCTTCACGTGTCACACCACGTAGTAAAATACCAACATTATCACCAGCAAATCCTTCATCTAATGTTTTTTGAAACATTTCAATTCCAGTAATTGTTGTTGTTTGTGTTTCAACAATACCAACAAATTCAACGTTATCTCCTACTTTAACAATACCTCTTTCAATACGACCAGTGGCTACAGTACCACGACCTGTAATTGAAAAGACATCTTCAATTGCCATTAAGAATGTTTTTTCCGTATCACGTTCTGGTGTTGGAATATATTCATCAACAGCATCCATTAACGCAAAAATTTTGTCAACCCATTTATTTTCACCTCGTTTAAGCTCTGGATTTGACGAAATTGCTTCAATTGCTTGTAAAGCTGATCCAGGGCAAATTGGAATATCATCACCTGGGAAATCATAAGCAGACAATAACTCTCGAACTTCTAATTCTACTAATTCTAAAAGTTCTTCATCATCTACTTGATCTTCTTTGTTTAAAAATACTACAATGTCAGGTACACCTACTTGTTTTGATAATAAAATATGCTCACGTGTTTGTGGCATAGGACCATCTGCTGCTGAAACTACTAAAATAGCTCCATCCATCTGCGCTGCACCAGTAATCATATTTTTTACATAATCTGCGTGACCCGGGCAGTCTACATGGGCATAATGACGGTTCTCAGTTTCATATTCAACGTGTGCAGTATTAATTGTAATACCACGTGCTCTTTCTTCTGGTGCTCCATCAATATCTGCATAATCTTTAAATTCAGCCGTACCATTTAAAGATAAAGTTGCAGTAATCGCTGCAGTTAAGGTTGTTTTTCCATGATCCACATGACCAATTGTACCAATATTAACATGTGGTTTTGTACGTTCAAATTTTTCACGTGCCATTATTAAATTCCTTTAAATTTAAAAAAAATTACATTTTATTTTTAAGCTTTTAGCGAGAAAATTTAATTATTTAGAATTAATATCTAAAATGTGCAAAAGCTTTATTCGCTTCAGCCATTTTATGAGTTTCTTCCTTTTTCTTTATACTATTACCGATATCATTTGCTGTGTCAATAATTTCATTAGCTAATTTAATTGACATACTTTTTCCAACTCGTTGATGCGAATATCGAATAATCCAACATAATGATAAATTTGTAGCTCTAAAACCACTTACTTCAATTGGCACTTGATAAGTAGAACCTCCAACTCTTCGAGCTTTAACTTCTACAATTGGACTCGCATTTCGAATAGCTTTTTCAAAGACATTTAACGGATCTTCTTTTGTTTTTTTTTTAATAATATCAAAAGCTTGATAAACAATCTTTTTAGCAATCGTTTTTTTCCCTGATTTTAGAATACGGCTAATAAGTAAACTAACTAAATAACTATTATAAATAGAATCAGCTTCTGGAAAGCGTTTTTTTGAAATATTTCGACGAGACATAATATATATATATATATAATAAAATTTTTTTTTTAATTGACTACAAAAGATAATAGTTAAGAATAGTTTTAACTATTATCTTTTGGTTTTTTAACACCATATTTTGAACGACCTTGTGTTCTATCTTTAACACCACCTGTATCTAAAGCTCCACGAACAATATGGTATCGAACTCCTGGTAAGTCTTTAACTCGACCACCACGAATTAAAACAACAGAATGTTCTTGTAAATTATGACCAATACCGGGAATGTAAGCAGTAACTTCAAAACCGGACGTTAATCTTACCCTTGCAACTTTTCTAATTGCTGAATTAGGTTTTTTTGGTGTAGTTGTATAAACTCTAGTACAGACTCCACGACGTTGAGGACAATTAACGAGTGCTGGTGATTTTGTTTTTTTTTTTATTTGTATACGTCTTGAACGAATTAATTGTTGTATAGTTGGCATAACTTATCAGAATTGATTATAAATAAATTTTAGAAATTATTGATCAGTTGTATTTAAATTATATTTTTTCATAAATTTTTCAACACGACCTTCACTATCAATAAGAACTTGTGAATTTGTATAAAACGAATGGTTTGCTAACCAAATATCAATTTGTAATTCACCTTTTGTTGAACCAATTAAACAAAGAGGTTTTCCGTCACATAAAATTGGTGTTTTTTCAAACCATTTAGGATGTATATCAGATTTTGGCATATTTTATAAAAATTAACGTTTTGAATATTGTGGAGCTTTTCTCGCTTTTCGTAAACCATATTTTTTTACGCTCTTTTATACGTGAATCTCGAGTTAAAAAGCCAAATGGTTTTAAGATTAAACGATTTTCTTTATCTATTTTACATAATAATCTTGCAATTCCTAACTGAATAGCTTCAGCTTGTCCAGTTAATCCTCCTCCTTTAACTAACACTATAATATCAAAAGTTTTTTCTAAATTTAATTTTTTTAAAGGTGACCAAATTAAATTTAAATAATTATCATTATATTGTAAATATTTTTCCCCTGAAGTCTTATTAATAATAAGATTTCCTTTACCTGGGATAAGAAAAACTCTTGCACTGGCCTGTTTTCGTTTTCCAAGACCAATATTCTCTTTTTTAAAAATCAGTTCTATTTTGGAATACATAAATTTAAGTATTTATAAATTATCTTTTTATTAATATTGTTTTTTTAATTTCTATTAATTTAATAAATTAATAGAAATTTTGATTTATCAAACTTTTCTAAAGAAAGAAATTTACTTATGAAAGTTTAAAATTAAACTGTGTAGTTGAATAAAGATTAGAAACATCAACTTTAACTAAAGTTTGAGCTTGATGTGGGTGATTATGATCATTATAAATATTTAATCGTCTCATTAATCTCTTTGTTTCTGTTTCCGATAACATACCTTTTACAGCTCGTTGAATTGTTAATGTTGGTAAACAATCAACTACATTTTTTATTTTTAACGATCGACCTGGTCTCCCTGGTTTATTAACAATATAATGTTTACTATCTTCATTTAAAATAATTGAATCAGCATTTATTAAAACGATATAATCTCCAATATCAACCGATGGGTGATAATGAGGTTTAATTTTCCCTTTTAATAAAGCAACAATGATTGTTGCAAGTCGACCCAATTTTTGATTTTTACAATCAATGAGAAACCAGTTACAATTCTTATAATTTTTAGTTGGTAAAAATGTTTTATTTAATGAATTCATAATTTTGTTTAAAAATAAATAACGAAATATCCTAATCAATTAAAAAGTCACAAATAAAACTATTTATTATTTCAAAATAATACCTAATTTATTTTTTAATGTAGAAAAAACTTCATCTGCTGACTTTCGACCAAAGTTTTTCAATTCCTGTAACTTTTCAGGAGAATATTGTAATAAATCTCCGACAGTATTTATTTGAGCTTTTTTTTAAACAATTGTACGCTCGAACAGATAATTGTAACTCTTCAATTGCAATATTTGTATAAGGTTCAATACTTATTGATCGAGTTTTTGCTTCCAATTGATTATTATTATTTGTTTCTTTATTGTTAATTAATAAAGTAAATAAGTCAATAATAATTTGTGCTGCTGATTCAATAGCGTCGTTTGGAGATAAACTACCATTTGTCCAGATATCGATAAATAACCGCTCTTTGATATTATGGGTAGTATTATAAACATTTTCTATTTTAAAATCTACTTTTTGAAGGCATAAAAATGGTATCTAGCTGTAAATAATTATCAGCTTCCTCGGAACAAGTTTGAGATGCTAATTTGTAACCAACTCCATATTCAAATTTAAATTCAATTTCAAGAATATTTGATGTAGAAATTGTTGCAATGTAATGATTTGGATTTACAATTTCTAAAGTTTTTGGAAGTTGAATTAAATCAGCTGTGACAACACCGGGTCCTTGAATTTTTAATCGTCCAAATTGGGTCTCTTTTGTTTGACTTTTAAAAACAATTCCTTTTAAATTTAATAAAATTTCAAGTATATCTTCTCGAACACCTGGAATTGTTGAAAACTCATGACTTACACCTGCAATTCGAATTGCTGAAATTGCAACTCCACCTAGATCACCTAAAAGTACTCGTCTTAATTGATTTCCAATTGTGATTCCTTGTCCCGGTTTTAAAGAGTTTATTAAAAATTGACCATGACAAGTACCCGATTGAATTTTTTCTAATTTAAGACATTTAATAGAAATGTTAGTCATAATTTAATTTATTAGAAATCGAAATTCTAAACACGACGTCGTTTTGGTGGACGACATCCATTATGTGGAACAGATGTTATATCTTGAATTGAACTAATTTGAAATCCTGCACCTTCAATTGCTCGAATAGCTGTTTCACGACCTGAGCCTTGACCTTTTATTAAAATTTCAACATTCTTCATCCCATTGTTTAAAGCTTCTAACGCTGCTTTTTCAGCTGCTGTTTGAGCAGCAAAAGGAGTACTTTTTCGAGCTCCTTTAAAACCCGAACTCCCTGCTGAAGCCCAAGAGATTGTATCACCGGTTAAATTAGTAATTGTAACTATGGTATTATTAAATGTCGACTGAATATGAACAATACCATTTGTAAAACTATTCTTATATTTTTTAGTAGTTGATTTTTTAGTTGCTTGTGCCATATAAAGATTACAAATAAAATTATTTTTTCTTACCCGTAACAGTTTTTTTTGCTCCACGTTTTGAACGAGCATTTGTTCGAGTTCGTTGACCACGAACAGGTAAGCTATTTCTATGTCGTTTTCCTCGATGACAATTTATTTCATTTAAACGTTTTATATTTAAACCATTAAATCTTCGTAAATCCCCTTCAAGTTTTAAATTGCTATTTTCTAATACTTCACGTAATGCAATTATTTCTTCTGTACTTAAATCATTACTTCTTGTTTCAGGATTAATCTTTGTCATTTCAACAATTTCTCTTGCAGATGAAAGACCAATTCCATGAATATAAGTAAGTGCATACGCAATTCTTTTATTTCTTGGTAAATCAACACCAACTAATCTGACCATTTTTAAACTCCTTTAAACTATTATCCTTGACGTTGTTTATGTTTTGGATTTGGGCAAATTACCATAATTCTACCATGTCGTTTAATTACTCGACATTTGTTACACATTTTTTTTACTGACGGACGAACTTTCATGTTAAATTTTAAATAATAATTTTTTTATTCTATTGATACATATTATTATAAATATTCGAATAATAAATATTTTTAACTTCACGAACTAAATCTAAAACAACACCTGCTAAGATTAATAAAGATGTCGTACTCAATCCATTAAGACTGGTAATATTTAATGTTGATTCTATAAAGTTGGGTACGATAGCTAATGTTGCTAGCATTGTTGCTCCTAATAATGTAGTTCGTTTCATAGACTGTTTTAAATAGAAACTCGTCTGTATACCAGGACGAATTCCAGGAATTGTTACAGCCATTTTTTGTAATTGATCTGAAATATCTTTTGGGTTTAAAACAATTGTGGAATAAAATGAACTAAATACTAAGATTAATCCAAAATAACTAAGCCAGTAAATAAATTTTAAAGGTTCAAAATTAAGTAGAAAACTAATTTGAGGTAATAATCCTAGACTACTAATATAATTTGGGACAATTAAGATAGCAGTGGTTAAAATAATTGGCATTACCCCAGCTTGATTAAAACGTAATGGAATATAATTATTACTAAGTTCTGAATTTTGAAGTGATGATTGATTTAGTTGTTTTGACGAAATTAACGGAATAATTCTTACTCCTTCTTGTAAAAAAACAATTCCATATAAAGCACTAAAAATTAATAATGTAAGGCCTAATATTGAAGAAATAGAAAAATTTTCAGTAGTATCAGAGATTAATTTATTACAAAGATTTGGTAAACTCGAAATAATATTGGTATAAATCAATAATGATGCACCATTTCCTAATCCATAATCAGTAATTATTTCACTCAACCATAGTACTATCATTGCACCCGTTGTTAACCAAATTACTATTTCAAATGCTAAAAAATAATTCCAATCAAATAACACTTGTTTTAAATATAGAGCCACACTTAAACTTTGAATAATAGCCCAAATTAAAGTAATAAAACGAGTCAAACGGTTAATTGACCGACGACCTTCTAAATCTCCTTCCTTTTGTAATTTTGCAAGTTTAGGCGAAAAACCTAATATTAATTGAATTAAAATCGATGCATTTATATATGGAAATATATTTAAAGTAAATAAACCAATCACAAAGGTATCATTACCAGAAAATGTACTCACTAAACTTCTAGTTATCGAATGTCTTTCAATATAAAAAGCTAAATCCGTATGGTTAATTCCAGGAACAGGAAGGAATGTTCCTATTCGAATAAGTAATAATATCCCCAGACTAATAAATAATCGTTTTAGTATAATATCTCTGATTTCTTTATTGATTTTCACTATTTTATTCCTAATTGATATTTACTAAATTATGTTTATGTTAAATCCACATTTCGTTTTTTTGCTACTTGAGATTTTGTTGTTAAATTTTTTAAAGCACAAATAGATGCCCTAGCATTATTTAATAAATTATTAGATCCTAATTGTTTTGCAATGACATTTTTAACACCTGCTACTTCTAAAACAATTCGAACTGCTCCACCAGCAATAACTCCGGAACCTTCTATGGAAGGACGCATAATAACCTTACAAGCCCCAAAATTTCCTACAACATCATGAGGAATACTTAAAGATTTTGTGATTGGAAGTTTTATTAAATTTTTTCGACCATCTGCTTTAGCTTTTTTAAAAGCATTTACAACATCATCTGCTTTTGCAACACCGACACCAACCTTTCCATTCTCATCGCCGATGACAACAATTGCTCGAAAACTTAATTTTTTCCCACCTTTGGTTACTTTTGAAACTCGACTAATTTTTATTAACCGTTCAACAAATTTTTGTTCTTGCGAATGATTCGTACGTCGAGAATTATTTTTATTTATTTTTTTTACATCACTAGTCATAAAATATATTTAACCTGTAGACTTATTTACAAATTTTAATTTAAAATTGAAGACCACCTGCTCTTGCTCCATCCGCTAAAGCTTTGATTCGTCCATGATATAAGTAAGGACCACGATCAAAAACAATCTTTTTAATATTTCTTTTTAAACTTAACTCTGCTAACTTTTCTCCCATAATTTTAGAAGCATTACATGTTCGTCCATTTAAAAGAGCAAGTTTAATAGAACGATCTAATGTTGAACAAGCAAGTAAAGTTGTTGAATTCGTATCATCAATTATTTGTGCATAAATATTTTCATTTGAACGATAAACGGATAATCTTGGTCGTTTTGACGTTCCTTTTACTTGACCGCGTAATGTTTCACGTTTTAGCTTTTTATATTTATTAGGTTTTAATTTTTTGTTTTTATTTTTCAATTTTAACAAAGTTCCTTTTGAAAATTTCATAGTTATAATTTTTAATTTTTTAAAAATGTAGGAATTTTAATACTTTTTTTACTAATCAAAAGTAATGATAAATTAAACTCTACTTCTATTATTTCCCAGATTTTCCAGCTTTGCGAATAATTTGTTCATTTTTATATAAAATTCCTTTTCCTTTATACGGTTCTGGTCGTCGCCAAGCTCGAATCTTTGATGCAAATAAGCCTAACAATTCTTTATCACATGATTTTAAATTTATAGTTGTATTTTGTAATACTTCAACAGAAATAGTTTTTGGAATTTCTATATTAACTGGATGACTATATCCTAAATTTAGAACTATTTCATTCCCTTGAACTGCAGCTCTATATCCAACACCTTTTAATATCAGAGTCAATTGAAATTGTTCAGAAACTCCGATAACCATATTATTTATTAATGTTCGATATAAGCCATGTAACGCACGAATACTGCGTGTTTCAGTTTTTAAAATTACACTTAAAGTATTTTTATCTTCTATAATATCAAGAACATCAGGAATTCTTTTTTGTAATGTTCCAAATTTACCTTTAACCGTAATTTCTGATTTACTATAATTAATATCAACATTTTCAGGTATCGTAATGGGTAATTTTCCTATACGTGACATTTCAAAAACTCCTTATCTTTACCAAATATAACATAGAACTTCGCCTCCAATTCCAAGTTCTTTCGCTTTTAGATTTGTCATTACTCCTTTTGAGGTTGAAATAATTGCAATTCCTAAATCATCCAAAATTCTTGGTAATTGTTTTGTACCTGTGTAAACTCTTAAGCCTGGCTTACTTACGCGTTTAATTTTAGAAATAACAGATTGTCGAGATTTCCCAATATATTTTAAGGAAACTAATAAGTATTTTTTGTTATTTTCAGCATAATTTTCAAAATCGTCAATAAATCCTTCTTCTTTAAGGATTTGTGCAATTGCTAAAGACATTTTTGTTGAAGGAATTTGAACAATTTGGTGCTTTACTAGATTGGCATTTCTAATTCTTGTTAACATATCTGAAATAGTATCGGTTACCACTATTAGCTCCTTATTAATTTTTTTTTATTCTTGTGACCAGCGTTTTCGTTTTAAATGTTTTTTTTTATCCCAAGCTTGATTAAGCTCAGAAAATGATGAATATTTATTATAATATCCACAATCATTTAATGGAAAACGTAAAAATTTAAACAAAATCATCCCATTTAAAATTTTATCAATTGATTGTGACCTATATTTTGGTGATGAATGTTCTAAAACAAGAGTAATTGTGAAACCTTGAGTTTGATCAACATCATCATAATCAATTTCTGGAAAAATTAATTGTTCTTTTAAACCTAATGTATAATTGCCAGCTTTATCAAAGCTTCTTAAAGATAAACCGCGAAAGTCACGAATTTGAGCAAATGTAAAAAATATTAATTTAGTTAGAAATGTATACATATTTTTATCTCTTAATGTTACACTTAAACCTAATTCCATATTTTCACGAATTTTGAATCCTGCAATCGCCTTTTTTGACTTTGTAATAATTGGTTTTTGGCCTGTAATTTTTTCAAATTCTTCAATATTTTTTTTTAAAATATTCGTATTTTGAGCTGCTAACCCAAGTCCACGATTAATTTGAATTTTTTTTAATTTTGGTACAGTATGAGGATTTCTAAACAATGTTGGACTATTTTTTAGTAAAACTGGTTTAATACCTTTTTCATACTCTTTTTTTATATCTCCAAGTAAATTATAAATGTCCGCTATTTCTTCTAAAGAATGTTGATTTAGCATATTAAGATATGTCTGTTAAATTTAATTTTACATTTGAATGATGGATGGGAGCTTCAAATTGTTTAATTTCACCAATTTCATTTTCTGTATTTGGTTTAACATGTTTAAACTTGAAATTAATTCCTTTTACTAGAATTTTCCCGGTTTTTTTATCAATTTTAAGAATTTCACCGGTTTCATTTTTATAGAAACCTGATGTAATAACTACTCTATTACCAATTTTAACATGCATTTTAAGTTTTTTTGGCATTTATAAAACCTCCGGTGCTAATGAAACAATTTTAGAAAAGTTTTTATCACGAATTTCACGAGCAACAGGCCCAAAAACACGTGTACCACGAGGATTATTATCCAAATTTACAATTACAGCTGCATTATCATCAAATCGAATATACATTCCATCTTGACGGCGAATAGTTTTTTTAGTTCTTACGATAATTGCTCTTACTACATCAGAACGTTTTATTGGCATGTTTGGTATAGCTTCTTTAACAACTGCAATAATACTGTCACCGATTTTTGCACATTTCTTACTACCACCTAATACTTGAATACACATAACTTTTTTAGCACCTGTATTATCGGCTACTGTTAACATTGTTTGAGGATAAATCATAAAGATATCATTTAACTTATTAATGATGATTTTGAGAGAATTTTTATTAATTTCCAACGTTTTTTTTTACTCAATGGACGACATTCTTGAACTAATACTTGATCACCAATATTACATTCTTTTAATTCGTCATGAGCTAAATATTTTTTGGTTTTTACTAATGTTTTAGAATAAATTGGATGTGGATATCTATTTTCAATTTTTACCACAATAGTTTTTTCCATTTTATTACTAATTACAATACCAATTTGTTGTTTTACTGGCATTTGAAACTCCTTAAATTTCTATTGAATAGTGTAATCTTTTATCATTTGATGTTAATTTGTAATTAAATTATTTTCGTTTTGTTCCAAATTTTGTAATCGTAATGTTAAAAGAGTTTTTAATTGAGCTAATCGACGTTTTGCATATTTTATTTCATGTGATTTGAAACTTTGTCGCGTAGCTTTTTTAAAACGTAAATTAAATAATTGATTTTCAGTTTCAATAATTGCTTCTGATATTTCTGCATTGGAAAGTGAAATAATATCATTAAATTGAGGAACACCCATATTCTTTATTTAATATTGTCTTTAATAATAAATTTTGTTTTTAGTGGTAATTTATAAGATGCTAAATTTAATGCAGCACGAGCAACTTCTTCAGGAATTGCACCAATTTCAAAAATGATAGTTCCTGGTTTTACAACTGCTACCCAATAATCAACTGCCCCTTTTCCTGAACCCATTCGTGATTCAGCAGCACGTGCAGTTACGGTTTTATCAGGAAAAATCCGAATCCATAATTTAGCCCCACGTTTTGTATAACGTGTAATTGTTCGTCGAGCTGCTTCAATTTGACGTGATGTTATCCAATTTGGTTCTAAGGCTTGTAAACCAAAATTTCCAAAGCAAATTTCATTTCCACGCGTCTTTTTACCTCGCATACGTCCACGATGGTATTTTCTATATTTTGTTCTTTTTGGACTTAACATAACAAATTAATTTAATAAAAATATAAACTTTATCAATTATTGAAAATTTTAATTTATTTGGCTAAAATTTCACTTTTAAATAACCAAACTTTAATTCCTAAAACTCCATAAATGGTATTCGCTTCGCGTGTTGCATAATCAATATCTGCGCGCAAAGTTTGTAATGGAACTCGACCTTCTCTTACCCATTCACTTCGAGCAATTTCAGCACCATTAAGACGACCTGAAACTTGAATTTTGATTCCATTTACATTTTGTTTTTTAGCTCGTTGTAACGTATCTCTAATTGCTCTTCGAAAAGCAATACGCTTTTCTAATTGGTCAGCAACTAAATCAGCTAAAAGAGAGGCATTTAAATCAACTTTTTCGACTTCAAAAACGTTAATTGTTAGTTGACAACTTGATGGTAAAAGTTTTTTAAGATTTATTAATAGATTATCTAATCCAACACCAACGTCACCTACTAATATCCCAGGTTTTCCAGTTTCAACATTTAATTCAATCTGATCATTTAACCCATTTCTATTTATTTGAATATTAGAAATACTATTTATTTTTGCTATCCTATCAATATACGTTCTAATTTTATCATCTTCTTGCAAAACATTGGAATATTGATGAAAATTAGCATACCATTTAGATTTATGTTCTTGTGTAATACCTAATCTAAATCCTAAAGGATGTGTTTTTTGCCCCATAGAATTAATCCTTTTAATTTAAAATTAAATTTATTATTTATTTATTTATCGAGTTATTTTCCTTCATAACAACAGTAATATGACAGGTTGGTTTTAAAATTTTGTATGCTCTTCCTTGAGCACGTGGTCGAATTCTTTTTAATTTTGGTCCTTCATTTGCAAAAATTTCATCAATTATTAATTTTTTTTTTATCTAAACCATAATTATGTTTTGCATTTGCTGCAGCTGAATGAATTACTTGCCAAATAGGTCCACCAGCATTATAAGGAAGAAATTCTAAAATCATTAATGCTTCTTGATACGAACGACCTCGAATTTGATCTATGACGCGTCTTATTTTATGAGGAGACATACGAATATACTTAGCGACTGCTTTAACAGATTGAGTATCTGACATAAATAATTATTTTTAAATGTTTAATTAAATTTATCAAGAAATAAAATTATCTCATTTCTAAATTTATATTATTATGGTGAATTTAATTACCATAATGAATCTTGTTTTTTAATTGGTACTCGCGTTTTATATAAAAGTTTGATAGTTATATAACTAAATTGTTCCATCTTATTATAATCATTAGCAATAAATTTATTAACTTTTGAAACGTCCTGAATATAAAGTTCTTGAATCCAAATATCAAAAAAGTTAACAGAAAAATTATTCTGTAACGAAATAACAGGTGAATAGAGAATTCTTAAAAGATTATCTCGTTCAATTGAATTTGCTTTCAACAAGTATAAAATATCATCAATTGCATAATAAATATATTTATTTTGAAAACTATTTAAAATAAATTTTGCCATTGAAGATAATTTTCGATCATATTTTATTTGAAAAATTTTCGATGTAACTTCATTAGAGTTTGGGTATTGAAGTGGTTTTCCTTCGCTACGAGTACTTGAATTTCGTTTTTTAGTTATCGAAATCTCTTCATTACATCGACATCTACGTTCATATAGAATTCGGTTCATCTCGGAACTTTTTTAACGTTTTGATTTTTTATCAGCTTTAATATGAGATTTAAAATTTCTTGTGGATACAAATTCACCTAATTTATGTCCAACCAGTTGATCTGAAATAAAAATTGGTACGTGTTGTTTGCCATTATATACAGCAATGGTAAAACCAACCATACTAGGTAAAATAGTTGAAGAACGAGACCAAGTTGTAATTGTATCTTTTTTCTCTACCTTATTCATTTTGTTAATTTTTTTTAACAAATGATAGGCAATAAACGGACTTTTTTTTAATGATCTGGGCATTTTAAAAATATTTTTATAAATGTTTTATTATTATATTAATTTTTAAGAACGTCTTCGAAGAATATATGCATCACTCAATTTTTTTGTTTTTCTTGTTTTAATTCCTAATGCGGGTTTTCCCCATGGAGTTAGTGGTCGAGTTCTACCAATTGGTGCTCTCCCTTCACCACCCCCATGTGGATGATCACAAGGATTCATTACTGAACCGCGAACTGTTGGACGTTTTCCTAACCAACGAGTTCTTCCAGCTTTGCCACTTTGTACCAAAAAGGCATCATTATTACTAATCTCTCCAATTGTCGCAAAACATTCTTTACGAATTAATCTAATTTCCTTCGATGGTAATCGTAAAGTCACATAATCACCTTCTTTCGCTAAAAGTTTTGCAGTTGTTCCACCAGCTCGAACCATTTGACCACCCCGATTTGGAATTAATTCGATATTATGAATTGAAGTACCTAATGGAATTTCCTCTAAAGGTAAATTATTTCCAATTTTTAACGGTGACCCAGATCCTGCAATAATGCGATCACCAATAGTTAAATTTTTTGGATGTAAAATATAACGTTTTTCACCATCTATATAATTAATTAATGCAATTCTAGCATTTCGATTTGGATCATACTCAATTGATGCTACAATTCCTTCGATATTATATTTATCACGCTTAAAGTCTATTAATCTATAACGTTTTTTTATGACCCCCACCTCTATGACGAATTGTAATAACTCCTCTATTATTTCGTCCTTTATTTCTATGATTTTTACGAAGTAAACTTTTTTCTGGTTTATTTTTCGTAATTTCACTAAAAGACGAAAGTGCGCGATTTCTTGTACCTGGTGTGTATGATTTATAAAGACGAATACCCATAAACTTTATTATTATTTTTTATTTTTTAATTATCAGTAAATAAGTTTATTATGTCCCCTTCAGATAAAGTTACAATTGCTTTTTTATATTGTGGTTTAAAACCAATGTATTTACCAACACGTTTTTTTTTACGCGGTAGACGACATGTATTAACTTTTATAACTTTTACGTTAAATAAATATTCAATTGCAGCTTTAATGGTAATTTTATCGGAATAACGATCGACAATAAAACTATACTGATTATTTTCTAGAATTCGTGTAGCTTTATCTGTTATGATAGGATATTTGATAATTTGTGCACTACTACGAGAAAAATCTGAAGAATTAATCACAATAAATCTCCTTTATATTATTTAGTGCTAATGGCGTTACTATAATTTGTTTTGCTTTTAATAAACTAAAAGTATTTAAATTTGAAGCAGAAATTAACTCAACATTTTTAAAATTTTGCGTTGATAATTTTAATGGTATAGTTTTGTTTGAAACAATTATTAATATTTTTTTGTCTAAATTAATATTACAATTCTTACAAATTTTTAAAAAGTTTTTGGTTTTTGGATCTATAATTTCGTTTTCTAAATTTTCAATAACTAGAATAGTATTTTTTTTGTTATATAATAAAGTTTGTATAGCTAACCTACGTTCTTTTTTATTTAATTTTAAAATAACTTTTTTTGGCTTCGGACCAAAAATTACACCCCCACCTTTCCACAAAGGTGAACGGTTGGAACCCGCTCGAGCACGGCCAGTACCTTTTTGACGCCATGGTTTACTACCACCACCTCGTACTTCACTACGAGTTTTTGTTGAAACTGTTCCTTGTTTCTTAGCATTATAATGTCGTAAAAGATCTTTATGTAGTAAATAATTTCCTGATGTTTCAAGAACATTTAATGTTAATTCATAGTTAGACTCTAATCGTTTCCCATTTACATCTAACGGAGTATATGTTATAAATTTTTGAATGGTCATACTTTCTATTTCGATATATTAGTTTATAACTTAAGTTAATTTATTCGGAAGGAACGATACTTAATAAATTTCCAGGTTTACCTGGAACAGATCCTTTGATTACTAAAATATTTTCTTCTGAGTTAATTTGAATAACTTTAAGTTTTTTAATTGTTATAGTTTTATTGCCTAATTGACCCGCCATTTTTTTACCTGGTAAAACACGCCCAGGCGTTGTTCCCATACCAATGGAACCAGGTGCTCGATGATTTTTAGACCCATGAGTCATTGGCCCTCGAGTAAAATTATGACGTTTTTGAAGACCAGAAAAACCTTTACCAATACTTTTTCCTTTGATATTTACAAATTGTCCTTGATTAAATGACTCAACATTTAATACTTGACCAATTTCAAAGTTCTCTTCCTTATTTGTTTTAAATTCTTTTAAGTATTTTAAAGGTTGAGTATTTACTTTTTGTAAATGTCCCAATTTTGGTTGACTTAATGATTTACTTGAAACATTTCCATAACCAATTTGAATCGCATTATATCCATCTTTTGTTTCAGTTTTTACTTGTGTTATTATGCAAGGTCCAACTTTTAAAATTGTAACCGGAATAATATTACCAGACTCATCAAAGATTTGAGTCATTCCAATTTTATTACCTAATAATCCTACTGTCACAATATTCCTCCAAATTTATTCTATTTTTATTAACTTTGCTCTTTTTTAAACTAATAATTCGAAATAAACTAATCAAAATTAATCAATTCTTTTTATTAGTGTAAAAAATTTTACAATTTTTGTCTAGTTAAAACAAATTTACAGTATTATTATAAAAATTATTTTCATACGGTTTATCAGGTTCTTTAAG
>Ga0115103_1404882_pt1 | contig 17158 bp, 25 predicted proteins | sample MBTome_2_FD_89643 | JGI IMG/M metagenome (GOLD analysis project Ga0115103, IMG submission 89643) | Marine eukaryotic communities from Pacific Ocean to study complex ecological interactions - MBTS_5May14_M1_3um Metatranscriptome... | ecosystem: Environmental > Aquatic > Marine > Oceanic | place... | reverse complement strand
GGAGAAATTAGAAGCAGACGATATAATAGCATACATTGCTAAAAGAGCTTCAGCAAGTAATGTCAAAAAATGCACGATTATTTCATCAGATAAGGATTTTCTACAATTAGTAGATGATACTGTTGAAGTATATGCACCTATAAAAAAGAAAACCTTTACTGAGAGTAATATATTTGATGAACTTAAGGTATTACCGGAAAATTACAACATAGTTAAAGCGTTATTAGGGGATAATTCCGATAATTTAGCAGGAGTAAAAGGATTAGGTATAAAAACTATACTTTCAGAGTTTCCGAAACTAGCTAAAGAACCTAATATGAGTCTAGAGTACGTATACGATATATGTGCTGAAAAATTAGAAGAGAAAAAGTTTAAGAAAATATTTCCTAAGATAATAACGGAATGGGATAGAGTTGAAACAAACTTTAAACTTATGGACTTGAATGTCTCTGATTTGGACGATAAAGAGAAAGAGTATGTTATGGATGTTCTTAGAGCATCACTTCCGGACTTGCAAACAGGTGCTTTTCTAAGGCAATTAGAGCAGGATAAAATTGAAGGTATTACAAAAAATACCGAAGGATGGTTGGAGAACTTTAGAGGGCTTACAACAGTAAAATAAACTGCTTTTTTAGTAAACATATACACTAAAACAGTTGCTTATTAAATTAAAATTAACTATATTGAAATAAAGGTTATAATATGACATTAAAGAGTTTACAACAATACGGAAAGGGGTTTCAATTAAAAGTTTTAGGGTCATTATTGACAGATAAAACGTTCTTATTAAACGTAAGAGATGTTTTAACTGAAGATTACTTCGATTCAGATGCACATAAGTGGATTATTAACGAAATTATGAGATATTTCGATAATTACCACACTACTGTGACTATGGATGTTTTAAAAGTAGAGCTTCAAAAACTAGATAACGATATCCTTCAAGTAGCCTTAAAAGAGGAATTGAGAAATTCTTATGCTGCTTCCCAAGATGATTTAGAGTACGTTCAAGAAGAGTTTACTAACTTCTGTAAGAATCAAGAAATGAAAGCAGCAATACTTAATTCTGCTGACTTACTTAAAGAAGGTGATTTTGACGGTATCAGAAATGTAGTAGAGAAAGCTATGAAAGCTGGTATGGATAAAAATATTGGACATGAGTACAATAAGGATATAGAAAGTAGATATAGAGAGAACTATAGACCAACTATACCTACTCCTTGGCCGGTTCTTAACGAAGGAATACAAGGCGGTTTTGGACCAGGAGATTTAGCTATTGTATTTGGTAACCCTGGAGGTGGAAAGAGTTGGACTTGTGTTGCAATGGCTGCACATGCAGTAAAGATGGGTCATAACGTTAATTACTATACTTTAGAATTAGGAGAAGATTATGTCGGTAAACGATTTGATTGTTACTTTACAGGTTACTCTATAGATGAGGTAAATAGCCATAGAAAAGACGTACAGAAAAAAGTGGACGGCTTGAAAGGTAACCTTATAGTAAAAGAATACCCACCTAAAGGAGCAACTGTTAATACTATAAAATCTCATATACAGAAATGTATAGATATGGAACATAAACCTGATTTAATTGTTATTGATTATGTTGATTACTTAAGAGCTCCCTCTAAAGGTAAATTCTCAGAACGTAAGGATGAGATTGACGATGTATTTATCGCTACTAAAGGATTGGCTAAAGAATTCCAGATACCAGTAATTACTCCTTCTCAAGTAAATAGAATGGGTGCTAAAGATTCTGTAATTGAAGGAGATAAAGCTGCTGGTTCGTATGATAAGATGATGGTAGCAGATATGTGTTTTTCTTTATCTAGAATGAAAGAAGATAAAGTACTAGGTACAGGTCGATGGCATGTTATGAAAAATAGATACGGTATGGACGGTATGACGTATAATCTTAAGATGGATACTAATAATGGACATATTGAATTTGAAGGAAAAACTGATATGGAAGATCTAGAGCCTAATGCTAATGGTGTTACCTCTACTCATAAAGAGCTTGCAAAGAAATTTTTCAGTGTAGAACAAAGTAATAATGAATAAGAGGCATATTTATAAAAGTATCCTCAAGATCTTTCTGACTGACTCTTGGGGATTCATTGTCTCAACAACCTAATAATATATAAAGATATATGAGTTTACTTAATGAAAGGATAGTTTACAAACCGTTTGAATATCCACAAGCATACGATTACTGGTTAAAACAACAACAAGCTCATTGGCTACATACAGAAGTGCCGATGGCGAACGACGTAACTGATTGGAAGTCTAATATGAAAGACAACGAAAAGAACGTCGTAGGGCAAATATTAAAAGGTTTTGCACAAACAGAAACAATAGTAAACGACTACTGGTCTACTTTAGTAACTAAGTGGTTTAGAAAACCAGAAGTTATAATGATGGGAACTACTTTAGGTTCTAGTGAAACTATCCATGCTGAAGCATATTCATTACTAAACGAACAATTAGGTTTAGATAATTTTGCTGAATTTATGGAAGATGAGGCAACTATGGCTAAGATAGAATCGTTAATGAATGTAAGAGATAACCATGACGGTACCCCTAATTGGCATGAAAGAGCTAAGTCTCTAGCAATTTTTTCTGCGTTTACGGAAGGTGTGAATCTTTTCTCCTCCTTTGCAGTACTGCTATCATATAAAATGCGTAACCTTCTCAAAGGTGTAGGTCAAATAGTAGAATGGTCCGTAAGAGATGAATCTTTACATTCAGATGCAGGCTGTTGGTTATTCAGAACACTAATGGAAGAACATCCAGAATTTAGAACCCCTGAACTTATAGCTGAGATAGAAGAAGCAGCACATTTAGCTTTAAAATTAGAGTTTGACTTTATTGATAAGGTATTCGAAATGGGTGACTTAGAGAATCTAAGCAAGGCAGAGTTAAAGAACTTTATCAAACATAGAGTTAATACTAAAATGGGAGATCTGGGCTTAGACCCAATTATTCCATCATCTGATATTGATAAAGGAGCTTTAAAGACAATGAAATGGTTTGATGCAGTAATAGCTGGTAAACAACAGACAGATTTCTTTGCAAGCAGAGTTACAAATTACAGTAAAGGTCATATTGACTGGTCTAACGCATTTTAAAAAAAAACTTATGAGCATAATTGTAGATACTTCCTCCTGGGAATCAGGTAAGGATTACCCAGAGTGGATGAATGAAATATCAATTGCTACTATCTCTAAAGGATACCTTTTAGCAGATGAAACACCAAAAAAAGCTTTTAGAAGAGTTGCTTCTACAATAGCAAGAAGGTTAGATAGGCCGGATATGGAAAATAAGTTCTTTAGATATATGTGGAAAGGTTGGTTAAACCTAGCTTCACCAGTTTTATCTAATACTGGAACTGATAAAGGACTACCAATATCCTGTTTTGGTATTGATACTCCTGACTCAATTAGAGGTATCGGTTTAACTAATGCAGAACTTATGAGATTAACTTCTCTAGGTGGTGGAGTTGGCATCGGTTTAGGTAAAGTTAGAGGAAGAGGAGAAAAAATAGGAAACGGAGTTGGTCAATCAGAAGGTATAGTACCTTGGGCTAAAATTTACGATTCTACTATTATAGCAACTAACCAAGGAGCAGTAAGAAGAGGAGCTGCATCAGTTAACTTAGATATCAATCACCCTGATATAGAGGAGTACCTAGAAATACGTAGACCAAAGGGGGACCCTAACAGACAGTGCCTCAATTTGCATCAATGTGTAAATATAGATGATGCTTTTATGCAACGTTTAGAACATAGAGATGCAGAAGCAATGGAATTATGGATAAAGATTCTTAAATCTAGAATGGAAACCGGGGAACCATATATCATGTTCGGCGATACAGTAAATAATGCAAATCCATTAGCATATAAGAAAAATAATCTAGATGTTTCTATGACTAATATTTGTTCTGAAATTACTTTACATACTGATGAAGAACATAGCTTTATATGTTGCTTATCTTCAGTTAACCTTACCAAATACGATGAATGGAAAAATAGTGATTTAGTAGAAACCGCTATATACTTTTTAGATGGAGTTTTAGAAGAATTTTTAGCTAAGACATCTGGTAGAGATTCCCTTATTAGAGCTCACAGATCTGCAAAGAAAGGTAGAGCGATAGGGTTAGGAGTTTTAGGTTGGCATACGTTACTTCAAAACGAAAGAATACCATTTGCTTCAGTAGCAGCAACATCATTAACTCACCAGATATTTTCAGATATTAAGCAAAAAGCAGAAAATGCTTCTAGAAAATTAGCAAATGAATATGGAGAGCCACTATGGTGTAAGGGGACTGGAATGAGAAATACACATTTAATAGCAGTAGCTCCTACAGTATCTAATAGTACTATAGCCGGAGGAGTTTCTGCAGGAATCGAACCTGTACCTGCTAATGTTTATACTTTTAATTCTGCGAAAGGTACTTTTATTAGAAAGAATTCTGCTTTAGAAAGCTACTTAGAAGAATCAGGTCATAATACAGATGAAGTATGGGATGAAATTATGAAAGATAGAGGTTCAATCGCTAATCTACCCGAAGATATTATGCCAGCGGAAGATAAACCTATATTTTTAACCTTTGCAGAAATTAACCAGCTTCAATTGGTTGAACAAGCTTCTGCTAGACAGAAATATATAGATCAAACACAGTCTTTAAATTTAGCATTTGACCCAACAGATAGTCCTAAGTTTATTAACGAAGTACATCAAGCAGCATGGAGATTAGGAGTTAAAACTCTATACTACCTAAGAACAGATTCAGTAATCAATGGAGATATAGGGAGCAGGACTTCTACAGATTGTTTAAGTTGTGACGGATAAATAATTAATAATAGTTGGTTAATACAATTAAATTTCATATATTACAATATGGTACAAGCAATAAAATTTTACGCAGATTGGTGCGGACCTTGTAAGATCTATAACAAAGTATGGACTAAGGTAGAAAGTGAATTAAACGAAAAAGTTGAGTTCAAAAGTATTAATATAGAAAAAGATACTTCGGGGTTAGCAGCAGAGTATAAAGTTAGATCAATACCTTTTACAGTTATCATAAATGAAGAGGGTAAAGCTACGACTAAAACAGGGCTGATAAAAGAAGAAGAACTCAAAGAACTATTAAAATAAGTAATCAATAAAATAAGTTATATAAATGTTACGTAAACCAGATTCAATCCCTGCTAACGATACTATCGTTCAGGACCCTAGTATGGAACCTTTCTTCATTAGTAAATCTTCAACAGGAGGGTATACCGTATATGAAAGAGTAACCAAAGGAGAGAATAATACAGAATATATAAAAACTGTATGTTACCCTGCTAATTTTTCTTACGCTCTTAAAAAAGTTGCAGAAGAAAAGTTAAATCAAAAGAAAAGTTATAGTTCTATAAAAGAGTATGTTAATACATACGAAAATATCAGCAAAACTATGACTAATATAATTAATATATAGCGTTAGCCTATACGCGAAATACCTGGCAAAAATTAAATAAGTAAATTATGGCACATTGTGTAGTAAGTTTAAGTGGTGGAATGGATAGTAGCACCTTATTGTTAAGAGCTATCGAGAAGTATGATACTGTAACAGGTATATCATTTGACTATGGTCAAAAACATAAAGTAGAGCTAGAGAGAGCTCAATCGTTAATTGATTATCTAGCAGAGAAAGGTCACAAAGTAAATTATCGTCAAATTAAATTAGACGGTTTAGTAGATTTACTAGATTCAGCTTTAGTAGAAGGTGGAGATGATGTACCAGAAGGACATTACGAGCAAGAGAATATGAAAGAAACTGTTGTTCCTAACAGAAACAAAATGTTTGCTTCTATTACTCAAGCAGTAGCTTTGTCTGTTGCAAATAGAACAGAAGATGTTTGTGATATTGCTTTAGGTATACATGCTGGTGATCATGCAGTTTATCCTGATTGTAGACAAGAATTTAGAGATGCAGATGATAAAGCATTTAGAATGGGAAATTGGGATGCTGATAGAGTAGGTTACTTTACTCCTTATTTAGATACTGATAAGTTTGGTATTTTACAAGATGGAGAAAAGTTATGTGAAGTATTAGGTATTGATTTTAATGAAGTTTATAGAAGAACAAATACTTCTTATAAACCAATCAAAGTTTATAGTAGACCTGAAACGAATGCTTATAAATGGTACAGTGACTATAAATCAGCTTCATCAGTAGAACGAATTGAGGCATTTATTAAACTAGGAAGACCTGATCCTGTTGGATATGCTGATGAAACTGGAGTAGTTAATTACGAAGTAGCTAGAAAGCATGTTGAAAGCGTTTTAGAAGCATATTTATAATCTTGAACTAATTAAGATATAATGAGCACTAACAGTAACCAAACAAACGGAAACACTCAGCTTAATTCTGAAAGAAACAAACTCAATAACAGAGTGGATAAATTCAGAATGCTGAGTCAGACCAAAAAAGTACAATGGGATGGCATGCGTAGACATCGCACTATCTAATGTAGGGAGGGTATCGGTTCGACTCCGATATTCTCCACAATTTAAATAAGTTATGAGTAAGAAACCAAAAACAGTAATTTTCTGCGTACCCGGTAACCATTTTTCTGGTAATTTTTTGAAAGCATGGACGAACCTTTTTGTATGGTGTGTTAACAACAACTTTAACCCGATTTTAAGTAACCACTACGACTCAAACGTTTACTATGCAAGACAAAAATGCTTAACACCAGATGTAAGTAAAGGTAAGAACCAGAAACCCTTTGATGGCACAGTTGATTATGATTACATTATGTGGATTGACTCAGATATGGTCTTTTCTCCAAAGCAATTTGAGGAGTTAATAGATATGGACAAAGACATAGCATCCGGCATTTACAAAATGCAAGATCAAGTAAATTATGCTACTGTAGAAAAGTACAATAATCAAGAGTTTATAGAGAATAGTAAATTTACATTTTTGAATGATGAGATACTTTCAGAAAAACCAACAATATTTCCAGTAGAATACACTGGTTTTGGTTGGATGCTTATTAAAAAAGGAGTTATAGAGAATATGGAATACCCCTGGTTTAGACCAGAATGGATGGATTTCGGCAACGACATAGTAGACTTTACTTCCGAAGATGTAGGTTTCTGCATAAATGCAATAAAAAAAGGGTATAAGATTTACGTAAATCAATCAATCCGAGTTGGTCATGAAAAAAGTTTGATAATATAAATAAATTTCGTATATTGATATATGTATAGTAACAGTGTCACAGCACCACTTTAAAAACACGAAAATATGAGTAAATTACAAAAAAAGGTTATAGATGATCTCTATAATAGAGAAGAAAGAGAGAACTTCCAGGGAATTAAGATAAATGATCATAAAATTCCAGATCCAAAATTACATCAACAAATTAGCTTCATTAAATCAGGTATCCGTATATTAGGATATGCTGCTTTATGGTGGAGTATCGATATAGCTGCTATTTTGTTAATACTATCAGAAGTAGTAGGAATAGGAGAAGAATTAGTATAAATTTAAGTTATGGGAAAATTTCAATCAACAAAAGTATTTGACGGATACTCTACCGTATTTCGTCAATGGAAAGCAACAACTACTCACTGTTCTAAATTACATGGATATGGAGTTTCATTTAAATTATGGTTTGAAGGAGAATTAGATGAAAGAAACTGGGTATGGGACTTCGGTGGAATGAAAAGAGCAAAAGGTACTATCGAAGGTAAATCTCCTAAAGATTGGATGGATTATATGTTCGATCATACATTTATAGTAGCAGAAGATGATCCATATAAAGACTCTTTTTTAAAAATGGATGAAGCAGGAGTTGCACAAGTAAGAGTAATACCTTCTACAGGAGCAGAAAGCTTTGCAAAATATATAGCTGAAAAAGTAGGTCCATTTATAGAAGCTGAAACTGAGGGGAGAGTAAAAGTAATAAAAGTAGAGTTCAGAGAACATAGTAAAAATACAGCATCATATGTCGCATAAACAGTTAAAAAGAATAGAAGATTACGGTAAGAATTTACCTATCGTAGAAATATACACAGCAGTACAATCAGAAGGCTCAAGAGCTGGTTATCCAACAGTCGTAATAAGAACCACAGGATGTACCCATAGATGCTACTTCGGAGAAGGAGGATGGTGTGATAGTTGGTATACAAGTATTCATCCGGAAAAAGGAGAGTTTAACTTTAAAGACATTATTGCAATGTACGAAAAGAACCCTCATATAAAGGAGATGATGTTAACAGGCGGATCTCCTACTATGCATCCAGCTTTAGTAAATGAATTAACACATTTTGCACATGAAAATAATATCTTTATTACTATCGAAACTGAAGGATCTCATTTCCTCCCCACTGACTATCCTATTAATCTGTTATCTATCTCTCCTAAGTTTAGCAATTCTGTTCCAGTCGTTGGAGTAGAAACACCTCAAGGAGCAATCACAGATGAGAGAATGGTTAAACGTCATAATAAGTTTAGACTTAACTATGAGGCAATAAAACAGTCAATTGAATATCATTCTGATTACCATATTAAACCCGTATGGGACGGTAAGGATGAAGAAGCATTATCTGAGATTATGGACTGTATTAAGACTTTAGAAGTACCTCAAGATAAAGTATGGTTTATGCCTGCAGGTGATTCAAGAGAAGCACTATTTAAGTCTTATCCTGTACTATTTGATTGGGTTAGAGATAATGGCTATAGAATGACTTGGAGACCTCATATTATTGCTTTTGAAGATCAAAGAGAGGTATAATGACTAAAGATGAAGCTTTAGAGGTATTAGAAGAAGTAGCAGAAAACATAAATACTTGCTGTGCTATAACAATGGAACCAGACGAAGTATTAGTATTAATAGATAAATTAAAAAGTTATATAGAAAATGAATGAATCACAATTTATAGAATGGTTACGAGGATTTGCAGAAGGAGTGCATCATTATAATATTACTCCTAAACAATGGGACCATTTAAAAGAGAAGCTACAATCAGTAGGTAGTAAATCTACAGCAAATTATTCTACTGGCAACTGGGTAATGAACCATACATGGCAGTAAAAAAAGTTTTTCTAACGTGGGATGATATCAACAGACTCTTAGATATTATACACGAAAAATGTAAAGGAGAGATAGACTATGTAACAGGAATACCCAGAGGAGGAACCATACTTGCTATTATGTATTCTCATCGATTTGAAATACCTTATATGGAGTACAGAAGTAACCACTACCCTAGGCTATTAATTATAGATGATATAGCAGATAGCGGAGATACAATTTTAAAGTGGAGAGACGAAATGTTTAATCCTAAGTTTGCCACACTACACTATAAAACATCATCAAAAGCAAAACCAGAATACTATGCAGAAGAAATAGACGATGATTTCGGCTGGGTAGTCTACCCTTGGGAAAAAGAAAATTCAAAACCTATTCAAGATTATTTGGATAATTAAATTAAAAATCGTATATTGTATTAACAAATGAGTCGTAGAACCTCAATAAAACAAATTAAATATTATGCCTAAAAAGTTTATAGACGGAACAGAATTAGTAAAAGCAGGATATGCAAATGGTATATCAAGTCAATTAGCTGCAAAGCAAGAATTAGAAGGACCTGAAGCAAGGTTAACTGAACATGAGAAAAAAGTAATTATAGAAAGAGCAGCAAATGCTTACGCAGACTTTTTAACTGCATTAGGATGTGATTATAAAGAAGATCCTAACTCATCAGATACTCCGTTTAGAGTAGCTAAAGCATATGTTAATGACTTATGGGCCGGAAGGTATAACCCTTTAGACCGTATAACAGCATTCCCATCAGACGGATACGACGGGATCGTACAGGAAAGCAATATACCTGTAACCTCTATGTGCTCACATCACCACCAAGCTATTAGCGGTACAGTTAGTATTGCTTATATAGCCTCTGAGGACGGTAAAGTAGTAGGATTGTCTAAGTTAAATAGAATAGTAGAACAATTCGGTAGAAGAGGAGCTATACAAGAGCAATTAACTGTAGCTATTCATAATGCAGTAGATAAGATCTGTGAAGGTAATTTAGGAGTAGCAGTTCAAATAAATGCAACTCATGCATGTGTATCATGTAGAGGAGTAAAACATAGAGGAGCTTCAATGCAAACAGCAAAATTAACAGGAGCATTTTTAAACGAAGATTCTGCAAAAGCAGAGTTTTATAAGAATATAGAATTAGCATCAATTTGTAAACATTAATATCATGGGAAAACAACTATCACTATTTGATGAAGAAAATTACGAAGTACCATCTTCTCCTTCAGTACCATTTGTGGATGAAGTAGAAATATTTAATAATACTTTCGGTAAACCTAATAATTATGAACCTAATATACCATCTAAAAAAGAGTGGCAATTTGTATATGACTTCATACTCGAAGAGCTTGAAGAATATAGAGAAGCTTGCGAAAACGGAGACATTGTGGAAGTTTTGGATGCTTTGTGCGACATTGCTTATGTTTCCCTTGGGAACGGTACTATGTTACACGGCCTTAAGAATCAGATATGGCCAGCATATCAAGAAGTACAAGCAAGTAATATGTCAAAAGCTTGTAAAACTGAAGAAGAAGCCATACAGAGTGTCAGCCAACGAAGTAAGGAACAAGGTGAGGCCTGTCATTTTGAGAAAGTTGCGGAAGGACGGTACATTGTTTATAGATCCAGAGATATGAAAGTAATGAAAAGCACGAAATACTTTAGACCTAACTTAAAAAAATTCTTTTAGTATGGCAATAGATTTAGAAAAAAATGCTTTCTTTGATTATGAAAGTAAACTACAGGTAGTACCTTTATCGGTAGCTGAAAAAGCAGTTAAAGAAGCAGTAGAGGAATCACAGATGAAACAGTTAGATGAAGCAATTGCTACATTATCTAGAGAATTAACAAGTATTAAACCAGATCTTAGTAAATTAGACGATATAAACTTATGATAAAAATAGCACACGAAAGCCCTAAAGACGTATTTGAAGAGGTTCAGAGCCTTACGGATTATGACTATGCTCTTGTACACTTGTTTGAAGAAGATGAGGAATACCTTACTCAATTTAAAAAAGCAAGAGATAAAGGTAGAGAGATTATATTAGATAATTCTATATTTGAATTAGAAGAAGCTTTTGATGCTGATAAATTTAATTACTGGGTAAATGAATTTAAACCTTCTTGGTATATAGTACCGGATGCTCTAGAAGATGCTGATAAAACTTGCGATCAGATGGAGGATTGGATTAATAAAGGATTTGGGTACGAAGGTAGCGGTAAAATCGGAGTAGTACAAGGTAAGACTTATGATGAGATAGTAGATTGTTACAACTATATGAATAAATCGGCAGATGTAGATATGATAGCTATATCATTTGATTACTCGTATTACAGCACTTCTGTGCCTCATGCTAACAAGTACGTTAGCTGGATGCTAGGACGTGTTAAGTTACTTGGAGATTTACTTAAAGACGGTGTAATTAATAAACATAAGCCTCATCATTTATTAGGTTGTGGATTACCTCAAGAATTTAGCTTCTATAAGCATTCAGATTATGGTTGGATATATTCACTTGATACTTCTAATCCTGTAGTGCATGGCATTAAAGGTATAACATACGGTTCTGATGGGCTTTGGTCTAAAGAAAGACAAAAACTATTTGAACTAATAAACTCAGATATTGATATGAAGCAATTAGGAACGATTAGAAATAATATACAGAAATTTAAATGGTTTACGAATGGCAACTAAACCTTGGATAGCCTTCTTTAGTCAAACCGGTGGGGAAATAGCTGATTTAGCTAAGTCACTTGGTAAATGGCCTGATAGGATTTATACTAACGAAAGACCTGAAAGTCTTAGAGAAATAGATAGTAGGATAGAAGAAAAAGGTTTTTTTACTTTAAATAATAAACCTACTTTAGAGGATTACGAAGAAATATTAGTATATTTTCCGGAAGCTATAATTACCTTACATGGCTGGTTACGTATTATGCCGAAAGAAGTATGTGAAAGATTTTCCATCTTTAACGGACATCCAGGGCTAATAACTGAATATCCAGAACTCAAAGGTAAAGATCCACAGATTAGAGCATTCAAAGGAAAGTACCCAGTTATGGGATGTGTTCTTCATAAAGTTGATGCTGGAGTAGATGAAGGTAAAGTATTAGCAGAGGAAAGATTCAATGCTTTTAAGATTACAGAAGAAGAAATGTGGGGAGTGTTCAAAGATAGGTCACTGTATATGTGGACTATATTTCTAAAGAAAGTATTTGGTTTATAACATTTTTTTTCTTATATTTAATAAAAGGGTTTTATGATAAAAAGAATAGCATTAGTAGGAGCAAGTAGTACGGGTAAGACTACTGTATATGAATTATTAAAAAATAAATTACCTAAATATGAATTCGTAAACGAATCTACTAGGACTGTAGGTAGTTACGGATTTCCTATCAACGAAGAGGGTACCTGTGCTACCCAATTAGCTATTAGTAGTTTTCATTTAGAGGCTTTACTTCAACCTTATAATCTAGTACTAGATAGATGTTATATGGATGTTGTAGTCTATACTAAATTTATGAAAGGAGTAACTTCACATACGTACAGTTATATAGAAGATACTTGGAATAGGGTTAAAAATGAATATACTCATTATATATACTTCCCTATTGAATTCGATTCAGTAGACGACGGAGTAAGGAGTATAAGTGAGGAGTGGAGAAAAGAAGTAGATGGTGAATTTAAAGCAGTGCTAGATGGAGTACGTCAACCTTACTTAACTATAACTGGTTCTCCTATGCAAAGAGTAGAACAAATAATGAAATTTATAAATGTATAAATACGGAGCTAAATTAATTAGAGTAGTCGACGGAGACACTGCAGATGTAATGATCGATTTAGGTTTTGATACTTGGGTTAAAGCAAGGTTAAGATTTAAAGGGGTCGATACTTGGGAAAAGAGAACAAGAGATTTGCAAGAAAAAGCAAAAGGCTTAGAAGCCTCAGCATTTACAAAAAAATATCTAGAGAAGAATGACGGTAATTTTATCATTCAGTCATACGGGAAAGGTAAGTACGGTAGGATATTAGCTGAAATCTTTATAAAAGGAGAAGAAACCTCTTTAAATAAACTACTAATCGAAAACGGTCACGCTTACACATACGAGGGTGGTAAAAAACAAACATTTAAAAATTAAATTATGGCAGACGTAAAAAATTATCAAGAAGTAGTTGATATTGCTTCAAAACATTTAGGTAAGGTAGGTGGAGATGGATACAAAGATACTTATTCTCCTGAACTACTGGTGAAAGTACCAAGGTATTTGAATAGAGAAGGCTATGGATTAACAGATAAAGATTTTGTAGGAGTAGATACTTGGAATTGTTACGAAGTATCAGCAATTACTAAAAACGGCTTACCAGTAGCAGGTATGTTAAAAATAGTATGTCCTTCTAATTCATCTCATCACGTAGAATCTAAATCTATTAAGTTATATTTAAATTCATTTAATATGACTAAGTTAGGAGACACTGCTGTAGAGTGTATTTTAGAGATAGAGTCAAGAGTAAAAGCTGATTTAGATAAATTACTTGAAACAGAAACAATCGTAAGTTTTTATACTGATGAAGAAGACGGAAAAGCACTATCCTTTGAAGGATACTCAGATCTAGGAGATATAGTTGATTTAGATCAAATAGACTTTACTGCATTTAAATCTGATTCTGATCAACTTGCTATTGAAGATAACTCAGACGATCCTATAGAAGTTAAGTTAAAATCTAACTTACTTAGATCTAATTGTAGAGTAACTAATCAACCAGACTGGGGAGATATCTATATTAGAATAAACGGAAGAGATGTACCAGCAGTAGATTCTTTAGCTAAGTATATTGTAAGTCATAGAACTGTTAGTCACTTCCACGAAGAGATTTGTGAAATGGTATTTAAACATTTAATGGATGCTTATAAACCTGAAGATTTAATGGTAGCGTGTTTATATACTAGAAGAGGAGGATTAGATATAAATCCTATTAGAGCTACTCATTCAAGGTTTATACCTGACTTCTTTACTAATACTAATTATAGAATTCAAAAAACTTTAAGACAATAATATGGAAAATGTAAAATTACAAGAAGAACTCGCTAGTTTAAAATTTAACGGAAAATCAGTACTAGATGCAACATATTCACTTTTTGATTACTTAGGACAAAAAGCAGGACCAGAATTAGGAAAGGATGTATATAAGACAGCATTAAGAGAGAAAGAACCAGTGGGTATAAGAGAGATAAGCAATAAAGCTTATACAGGTAAGGTAATGTTATATAGAAAAGAATTCTTAAAAGAATATTTTGATGCAAAAAGAAATAGTAGAGCATAACGAACTTATAGCAAAAAGAATACCACCAGGGGACAAATGGGAACTAGTCATTGATAAGGAAAACCTTATTGATGGCTTGGTACCCGCCCTTACCCAGTATATGCGTAAGACTAAATTTAAAGGTCACTATAGATTAGAACCATTAAACGGAAAGTTGTTTGCTATTAAAACTGAAGAGATAACTATAGAAGAGCCTATACCAGAAAAGTTTGATCTTTACGGAGAATACTAGGGAAAAAGTTGGATCCTATTGTTATTTTTCTTATATTAAGGTATATTAATAAAACAATAAAGGTTATGACAACATTAAACTCTCGAGTAATAACTCACTCACACGAAACATTATCAACAGTAATATACAATCTTCTATCAGACGGAAAAATATCTCCTGAGGTTTGCGACGATTTAATCACTTCGGTATTAAATACTAAAACTAATAACATATATTAAAACCTCAGATATGAAACACCCAGGATATTCAAAAGCAAAGAATCAATATGCCCAAAGGACAGATACTAACCTATCATCTTCAGGTAAAAAGGCATTGAAAGAAGAAATGAAACGGTTTAACGAAAGATTAAAAAAACTGACATCGAGATGATACCAAAAAACTTTAAGTATTTAGATTCATTTGTACTCCCTAGAGAGGTAGAACAGAGCACAAGAGCTTTAACAGAACATATCACAGAAGCAAATAGGTATAAGTATTTTTTAAAATTAAAAGTTAGAAGAGATACAAAAGACCATGTCACTATGGTACCAGAAGACTTCCCAATGCAAAGGCTAATTTACCTTATTGTGTATAAAGCACCTTCCGGAACCCAACAGTTCTTCAAAGTAGGATGCTCACAGAAATGCTATCAGAGAATAGGAAGAAACTATCTACAAGGATCTGGAGCGAACACAGGATGGTTATCACCAGCAATGCATGAGTTTTTAAAAGAGTTTAAAGGTGAGTTTGAGATCTATGCTAGAGCATTTGATGAAAAAATTACTCAAATGGATGATGATATAGAAGTAGATTATACTCCAAGATTAGATACTATAGAAAAAATGTATCAAGATAAATTAAATATTAAAGACGGAAAGAAAGCTGTTCAAGAGTTTTTTACTCTGAATAATTTTTCGTATATTATTAAATAAATAAAACGGTTATATATGCAATTAGAAAAAAAGTACTATACGGTTCAAGATGAAGAGACCTTAAAACTTCTACATCAACATATTCTAGACTCAGATGTAATAGCAGTCGATACGGAAACTACCGGACTTAACCCTCGTAAGAATAAAATTATTGGTTGGTCTGTTTCAGGAGATGAAGGAGTAGGGTTTTACTTACCTACTTTAGTTTTCGATTATGAAAAAGATGAACTAGTACTGCAGGAAATAAACGGTAAATCTACTGAGGTAATATCTAGAAATTTACTAAAATTACTTATAGGTAAAAAATTAGTATTCCATAATGCTTCTTTTGATGTTCAATTTATAAAGAATTATTTCGGAGTTGATTTACTACCTAGTGTATACGTAGATACTGGACTATTAGTTCATACTGTATACGAAGAAGGAGCCTTTGGCTATGGTAATCCTTTCGGGTTAAAGTCTATTGCTATAATGAATCAAAAAGAGCTTGGATTAGACGTAGAAGAAGCAGCTAATAAAGAACAAATAGAACTTAAAGAATCAATAAAAAATAATGGAGGGTCAACTACTAAAGCGTTATATGAAATATTTAAAGCTGATTTGGATATTCTTAGTAAATATGCTTCAGCTGATACCGACCTTACTTTACGTATATGTAATCTATACTTGGGAAAACTTAAAGAAGAAGGACTTGAAAAGTTCTTTTTTGAAGAAGAAGTAATGCCAATATATAGAGAGGTTACTGTTCCTATGGAAGCATGCGGAGTAGATCTAGATGTAGAGTTGATAGAAAAAGTGCATGGGGAAATTGTAGAAGATCAAAAAGCTAATAAGGAAATAGTAATGAAATCCTTATTGGAAATAAGCGATGTAAAGAGTTGGATAATGGACACTGCTTTTAAAGAGTACCCTCCATCTCATAAAGGAAACTGGGCTCAAAGATTAGCTCAGAGATACAGCCTGAATCTACCTAAGTCAGAAAAAACAGGTAAGTATTCTATCACTCAGAAGAATATAGATGCATTAGAAGATTCTAAAGCTAAGCAATACCTACTATCAGGAGATATAACTATTCTAGATGAATTAGAAGTTGCTAGAATTTCTATGGCAATGTGGAAAGAATCCAACGATGGTGATTATATTAATATACAATCTAAAAAACAACTAGGTGAAATTGTATTTAAGTATATGGGCATAGAACCTAAAGTTAAAGGGGCAAATACTAAATCCGGTAGAGCTAAGTTTGATATGGATATGGTTAAAGATTTAGCAAAAGAATATCCTTGGGCAGAAAACTTAAGAGTGTATAATAGATTACTTAAAATTAAGTCTACCTATGTAGATAGATTTAGAGATCGTCAAGAAGACGGAAGATACTACTTTTACTTTAAACAGAACGGTACTGTATCTGGTCGCTATGGATCTGATGCTCAGCAACTACCTAAACCCCTAGAGGAAGGGGAAGAGGCTCCTATCATTATGAAGTATGTTAACGTAGTAAGAAAGTTTCTTATTGCCGGAAACGGTAGAAAGGTTATTGATGCCGATTACGAATCTTTGGAGCCTCACTGTTTTGCTTCAGTAACAGGAG
>Ga0115103_1500894_pt1 | contig 17347 bp, 1 predicted proteins | sample MBTome_2_FD_89643 | JGI IMG/M metagenome (GOLD analysis project Ga0115103, IMG submission 89643) | Marine eukaryotic communities from Pacific Ocean to study complex ecological interactions - MBTS_5May14_M1_3um Metatranscriptome... | ecosystem: Environmental > Aquatic > Marine > Oceanic | place... | reverse complement strand
TTTCATCTCATTCAATCAACTACTAGTTAGTATCGTTTCGTCTCCAAGATGACAACTCTGGTGTCCATGTATTAGCTACAGATACCAATCCAGTGGTATATTCATCACTGAAACTTCCTTCTTATACCGTTTATCAAAATCTGTGAGCCAAAATGATGCAAGAACAAGAACGAGATGAACGGATAGGCCTTGATTACCTTTCTTCTCTCCTGAACGTGGTGAATGCTCTATCCTCACATCATGATGATTCTATGGAAGTTGATGATGATGATAAAGAACGTCAACGACTAGACAAGAGTAACATAGAATATAATGTGGATTTCATTGCAAGGACGTTATTATTTGATATTTGTAATCCAAAGCATTTGGTTCTACCAATCCCAAATTCTCTTGTCAATTCTTCTTCTTCATCATCATCCACAACAAATACAACAACGATGACCACAAGAGTCCACGCCTACAGACAACGTACAGATATTCTACGACACTTATTTCGGATAATGGCACCAATTGCATTAGATGTAGCAGCACGCATCCAAACCATGGTGATTCAATCTCTTCGATCAAATTCTACTACTGCCACTACTTCAAAAGAAGAAAGCTCTAATGTAGTTCTGCATTCATTTCTTCTATATTCAATGTGGCTACCAATTGCTCCTCAAATCGCTACGATTGTCAATGATTTATTCCTTTTGGAGGATTGTCCATGTCCATTAGTATTTTCTAAAGTCAACCATGATAATTATGACGATGACGCTATTATATCCGAACGTGTATTAGTAGCCCAAGCTACAAGGGCACTCGTCGAATTCTACTCATCAAGAGGCGAACATGCCGATATGAAGAAATGGTGGAATTGGTCGCAATTATATGAAATATTCACTTCATGTACGAATACAAACGAAAAGCAAATGGATTGCTCTGACGACGAAAAGGATATGATGGAAGTCTTGCAGACAGAGGGTGGTTGGGCACCACGATCCTTTGATCATGATAAGGCATGTAAATGGTATATTGCCAGAGCCATTACACATTTGATGAATTTATCACCAGCGTCACGTGCTGTATATCTGGAGGAATTGAATTTACACGATGAAATGGTACCGTGGGTGATTCATCCTTGGAAACTACTTGAGGAGGAAGAATATTATCAAGAAAATCAAATGCGAGGTGTTGCGACACTTGTTGTTAAAGGTGAAATAGTGGAAATCAATTTGCCTACGCCAAAAGAGATGAGATCATTGATTTCTCTTCATCCAACACTTGTAGATGCTGGTGATGGAATCACTTTAATACGCAACAAAACTACAGATGTGGTTGTAGATGATACGGAAGAAACTACAATGCAAGAAGACAATGATGAGACTGATAAAAGTAGTGGCTTACAAATGTCGCCGACTACTTGGAGAAACATGTCACTTTTAGGTACAGCTCTCTCTTCAGATCCATTCCCCCAACCCGTTTTAGTCTGTGGACCCAGAGGATCAGGAAAATCTTGTCTTGTACGAGAATTTGCACGTCTTTGTAATTCAGATCTATTGGAGCTTTATATTGATGATGAAACTGACTCTAAGACTTTGATAGGTTCATATGTTGTAACGGACGTTCCTGGAGAATTCATATGGAAACCAGGAGCTTTGACAGATGCTATTATTAGTGGAAAGTGGGTTTTATTGGAAAATATTGAAACGTATCCAATGGAAATTCAAGCTGCCCTTGTACAACTCTTTGAAGATAGAATACTTCGTTTGGATGGTAGTAGAACTGAAAGATGTCACTCCAACTTTAGAATATTTGGTACATGTACCACAGAGAATGGGAATATGGGACGGGGTGGCAGACTTCTTCAGTATGAGATTTGGAGAAAGGTGAACTTTATTTCCCTTCAACATTCTGAGTTGAGGTCTATTGGTAGAGAACTTCACCCTGGTCTACCTGATACTATATTAGATTCAGCATTAAACGTCTTTGTACGATTGGATAATACTCAAGACTCCAATATCAACTCAGAGTCTCATGATGCATTGGTAGAGAGTGAAAATCCAACAGTCTTTGAACAGATGGGACGTAATGCTTCAGTCAGAGAATTTATCAAACTGCTTGATAGGATATCTACAAATGTTCACTTTGAACCAGGTGTCACCTATGCTACAGAATCTCAACGAACTCTTTGCCTGGCAGAAACTGTTGATGTCTTTGCGGGATGGAATCCATCTCATCAGCAACGAAGAGACTTTGTTATCAATATTGCCTCTACAATTTGGGGACTTTCTTCTAATTTAGCACTACGTTATGTAGAAGATGGTCTGCCAGAAATCAAGTCACGTCAAGACTTTGTTTCTGTGGGTAGGAGTACAATAAAACGTCCTATCGATGGGCTCGATCGACCCATGGATAAAAATGTGAATTTTGCAGAAACTGGTCATGTCTTACAATTGATGCAAAAAGTTGGTGTTTGTATATCCCGAAATGAACCTGTGCTACTAGTGGGAGAAACTGGGTGTGGAAAGACAACAGTACTTCAGCGTCTTGCCGCACTATCAGGTTTTGAATTGGTGGTTCAAAATCTATCCCTTCAAACAGACTCAACCGATCTTCTTGGTGGTTACAGACCTTTGGAAATACGTCATATTGCTCGGACGATATATACAAGGTTTGTGGATTTGTTTACGAGTACATTTTCACGTACACAAAATCTTCAGTTCTTGGATTACATTGCTAGTGCTTTTGAGAAAGGTCAATGGAAACGTCTTTCACAAAACTTACTTCGAGCTGCAAAAATGGGTATAAACAAATGCACAAAACCTAGTGAGTCTTATTCCTTTACAGAAAAATCTGCGAGTTGGTTTGAATTCAAAATTATGGCTGAGCGGTTTGAGAAACAGAGGCTGGCATGTGACTCTGGTATCGCCTTTGCTTTTACAGAAGGTGTATTGGTTGATGCCATTCGAACAGGGAAATGGGTATTACTCGACGAGATCAACTTAGCATCTAGTGAGACATTGCAGAGACTTTGTGGTCTTCTAGATGATGATAAGCGTAGTTTGACACTAACAGAGAAGGGTGAGTCAAAGCCAATAAACAGACATCCCAACTTCCGACTTCTAGCAGCGATGAATCCAGCCACTGATGTTGGAAAGAAAGACCTACCGTCAAGTCTACGATCACGATTTACTGAGTTGTATGTGGATGAATTAGTTGATGCACTTGAATTACGTAGCGTATCAGCCCGTTACTTAGCTGGTGCTATTGCTGGTGTTGACATAGAAGAAACAGAAAGTGCTATAAATTCAGTTGACACATACCTGAAATGTCGCCAGTTAGCAGAAGATGTGCTTGTTGATAGTGCAGGTCAAAAACCGCGCTATACACTAAGATCAATGTGTCGAGCTCTGAGTGCAGCAAGAACATTGATGATTCATCAGAAATTTTCACCAAAGCGATCCCTTCTTGAGGGCTTTGAACTTGCTTTTGAAGGTCCTTTGGATGCATCATCAAAAATCTCTTTGAAGAAATTGGTCACTGCTGCTTTTGGGAAAGGTCTGACAAGGAAGGAACTAGATCATCCAGGTCGTAGACCGGAAGGCAAAGCAAATGATTCACAATATGTTCTCGTGAAACCCTTTTGGATTAAAGCTGGTGAAAATGAACAGATCGATTGGTCAGAGAGAAAATCAGCTCAAGGCCCAGCAAAATTTGTTTTGACTCCGTCAATGATGACAAATCTGCGTCGATTGGTAAGGTCTGTTGCAAGTGGTCCCTGGCCAATATTACTTGAGGGTCCCACGAGTGCAGGAAAGACAACACTGGTTGAATATTTAGCTGCAAGAACTGGCAATCACTGCGTCAGAATTAATAATCACGAACATACTGATGTTCAAGAATACACTGGCAGTTATGCAGCTGACTCCAACGGAAAGATTTGTTTTAAAGACGGAATTTTGGTTCAAGCGTTGAGAAAAGGGCATTGGGTAATCTTGGATGAATTGAATCTTGCCCCAAGTGAAGTTTTGGAGGCACTTAATCGTTTATTGGATGATAATAGAGAACTCTATCTAGCCGAAATAAATGAAGTTGTGAAACCACATCCAAACTTTCGACTCTTCGCTACACAAAATCCTGCTGGTGTCTACGGAGGAAGAAAACCCTTATCCAAAGCATTCCGCAACCGATTTGTTGAAATTCATGTAGGCGATATACCAGAACAGGAGATGATAAGTATTCTAGAGAAAAGATGTGGTTGCCCACCATCACATGCAAAGATTCTCGTTAAGGTGATGTCAACACTTAGAAAAAGGAGAAGCAGAAGTAGTATCTTTCAGGGAAAAGATGGCTTAATCACTCCTAGAGATCTACTTCGATGGGCTGGACGAAACGTGAATAGTAAAGAAGAGTTGGCTATAGAAGGTTACATGTTATTGGCAGAAAGACTGAGAAACAAACAAGAGAAGGAGGAGGTAAAACAGGTTATTGAAGAGCATTTCAAGATTGTAATCGACGTTGATAATGTTTACTACGGAAATGACTCTGAATCCCGAAGAAAACTTGAATGGATCACAACAAATCGAATAAATCTGGTGAATGATACTGGTATATCACCTCAGGAAATCGCTCCTACAAAGTCTCTCCTGAGACTATTAACATTAGTCCAGCGTTGTGTTCAGCATCAAGAACCTGTTTTACTTGTTGGAGAGACTGGATGTGGTAAGACAACTGTTGTACAACTGATGAGTCTTTTGCTAAGTACAGAACTACACACTGTAAACTGTCATGCAACTTCTGAGACAAGTGATTTTCTTGGTGGCCTTCGACCACTGAGAGGACGCCACAATATCTTTTTGAAAATAATTGAAATGACAAAGACGCTTGCATTTGAAGTATCGAAGATATCCAACCTTCGCGATATATCTATAACCGATGAAGAAATTGACCAGGGAATAAAAAATAATGGTCTAGAGAGCATCAAATCATTCATAAAAACAATATCAGATAATCTGAAATCAATTGAATCAACGAATGATAGGCAAGAGAAACGCCGAAAATTAGAAAGTAACTCTTATGAAGTAGAGCCTTCCGAAATGAAAGATAAATTAATCAAAGAGCTCATCCAAGCCATTGAATTGGAATTCAACCACTACAATGCTCTTTTCGAATGGATTGATGGGCCCTTAGTCACTGCAATGAAGTCTGGTCATTTATTTCTTCTAGACGAAATGAGTCTAGCAGAGGATGCTGTGTTAGAAAGATTGAATTCGATTCTTGAGCCAACAAGAACCTTGGTACTTGCTGAAAAAGGTGGTGATTCGTCGTTGAGTGATAATTCCAGTGAAGCCACTAATATTAAGGCTCATCAGAACTTTCGAATATTTGCAACAATGAATCCTGGTGGGGATTTTGGTAAACGAGAGTTATCACCAGCTTTACGAAGTAGATTTACTGAGATCTGGGTTCCTGCAGTGAAGGATCGAGTCGATATTGGGATTATACTTCAGAGATCGTTGTATCCTACGGTTGAGACGAAAGCTTCAGTGGATGAAGCAGGTATTGCTAGTCTAGGAGAAAAGATTCTTGATTACATTGATTGGTTCAATAACACGTTATGTTCAAGCCGTGGGTCAAAGTATATCGATTTTACTTTGTCACTTCGAGATGTTCTATCATGGGCGCGTTTCATAATCGATGCAAGATCGAGGAATAAGAATATAGGACTGTGGAAAGCGTATGTGCATGGCGCTTTGCTTATGCACCTTGATGGTCTTGGCTTAGGAACAGGTTTATCACAACAAGATTCTATGAGTGCAAAGATTCAGGCAAAAGAGATGCTTAAAGATCAAGTTCCCTTGGATGAGCAGAAGCATGTACTTCCTGACTTACAGGAAGACTATGAGAAAGTTGAAGAGTCAAGCTTATATGAAGGGAAAAGGTTTGGAATCAAGCCTTTTCTCATACCTATAGGTTCAGAATTAACGACCCATTCACCTTCAAACAGATTTAACTTTAATGCACCAACAACAGGTTTGAATTTGAAGCGTGTTTTGCGAGCTCTGCAACTTTCAAAGCCTATTCTTCTGGAAGGTAGTCCAGGAGTGGGGAAAACAAGTTTGATTACTGCTTTGGCAAAAGCATCTGGAAATAAATTAGTTCGAATAAATCTTTCAGAACAAACAGATATTGCTGACTTAATGGGCAGTGATCAACCTATCGCGGAAACTAATATTGATGGAGTTGACTCTGGTTTGTTTAGGTGGTGTGATGGAATATTACTCAAAGCAATAAAGCAAGGTCAATGGGTTCTTCTTGATGAACTGAATTTGGCTTCACAGTCTGTATTGGAAGGTTTAAACAGTTGCTTGGATCACAGAGCAAGTGTTTACATTCCAGAAATTGGTAAAACATTTGATTGTCCTGCTTCATTCAGAATATTTGCAGCTCAGAATCCACTTGCTCAGGGAGGAGGTAGAAAAGGATTGCCAAAGTCTTTCCTCAATCGATTTACAAAGGTATACGTCGAGGCTCTCTCGCCCGACGATCTTTACAATATTGTTCTCTCTCAATTCCCAAATATATCTGAGCAAGTTGTGAAGAAAATGATTAGCTTCAATACTTCAATTCAAAGTGATATTGAAAATGGAAAGTATGGACAGTCTGGAAGTCCATGGGAATTCAACCTGCGAGATATTTTCCGATGGTGTGAGCTAGTTTGTAAGGATGGCGATGCAATAGAGGGTGTTGCTAGAGGCGAATATGTGAATATGATTTATACCCAGAGAATGAGAAACCCAAAGGATAGGGAGATGATTCATCAAAAGCATCAACAGGAATTTGGATCAGGTTATCTTGCTTGGAAGAAACCAACATTCCACTTGGACGAAGTATCAATTAGTGTAGGAAATGCCAAGCATGGAAGGTTTTCAACACGTATCAATCATTTCCATAAAGTTTCCTCTGGTTCTATTGATCCGACAATCCTACACTCTCTGATGACTCCCACAGAGTCAGCAGGATACTGTGTGGAGATGAAATGGCCTTGTCTCTTAGTTGGTTCTCCTTCGAGCGGGAAAAGCACTATTGTGAAGGTCCTGTCTGAAAGTAGCAATGTCCATCTTGAAGAAGTATCTTTGACCCCCGCTACAGATGTTAGTGAGCTGATTGGATGCTTTGAACAAACGGATGTTTCTGAAATCGAAATTCGTCTCCTCAAGACAATAGATAGTTTATCCAGCCATTCATCTCTGACTTTGATTCATTCCAACGATCAAGTCGAGTCTCTGAAAGAAATCCTACGAAAGCACTGGACACTAAATCAAGATGTTAAGAAAAGGGTTAGTGTAGTATCGTCATCATTTCTCAACGAAAGTGGAATTATGAAATTGATTGAGGAGATACTGAAACAATTTGAGAAGGCATCATTGATTTGTTGTGAATTTTCGGAGTCCTGTTCCCAACTTGTTTCCTTGTTACGTGATGATTTCCTCAAGTTGAATACAAGTTACAGCTACCAGAAGAAAAAAAGTGGGATTTTTCGTTGGGTTGATGGTGTTCTTGTACAAGCTTTAGAGAAAGGTCATTGGCTTCATCTCGAGAATGTTAATTTGTGTCCATCTTCAGTTCTTGATAGACTAAACCCTTTATTGGAAGGAATGGGATATCTGGAACTGACAGAGTGTGGTGTAAATGATAGTGCAAAGAATGAAGAAGAATCAGTTCGCAAAGTTCAAGTTCACCCAAACTTCCGCCTATTTTTGTCAATGAATCCTTCTTATGGGGAAATTTCTCGAGCAATGCGCAATAGATGCATAGAAGTGTATCTTGTTCAGAACGATTCATCCCAAGCAGGGAATCTTATCAATTGTAAAGAACACCCCCATACTGAGAAAAATAAGACTGATATTGTGGCAAATGGTGAAACAATTGATCAGCTGGAAATGTGTTGGCATTCAGGGATAAGGTCTACATCTCTAGCCAAATCACTTTATACGAGCCACTGCTTCAATCCAAACTCGAGTAACAAAGAATATGATCCTCATACTTCATCGTCAAGAATTCTTCGATATTGGGCTTTGCTAGTGACTGCGTCTTTAAAACGTGGTTTCATAGGCCAGCAAGTATTTCAGATGACTCGGCAAATAGCATATGGGTTGAATGAAAGAGAAAGTGAAGAAACTACCGCAGGTTTAGCCGATGATAAACGAATGCATTGTTTGGTTGAAGGCAGGGAATTGGAGATGATGATGACTAATCCTCAGTATTCAATTGTTACGAATGAGGCACGTCTTTTACGATCCTTTATTTGTGACGATATCCGTCTTCCGTTGGCATTATCTTCTTACAATACGGGGTCTGATGAATGGGGAGAATGTTTGAACTTGTACTCGCCGCCATTAAATTCCAATGACAAACGTCTCAATTCAGTGAAACTTTTCTTACTGGCAGCTTTTGCCAGTAGGGTTAATGAGAAAAGCTCCATAATTAGAGCTTCTTTTCTTGATGGTTTCGACTCAACTTTGTCGATGCTCTTGCACTTTCTTGTCTCTCGATATTGTGAAACTGTTGAAAGGATGGGTGTACTAGATAAAATGAATGGAAGAGACCCCTCTTACATATACCATTCTCACCAGAATACAAGAATAAGATTATTACAGATAGCTTATTCAGAACGGCTGGCTAGTATAGGAGACCAATATCTTTGCTTCAAAACATTGGATCAGATGGACACTATTTCTATTGAAACATTGAATGTGATTGAGGCGTCTTATTGTTTACATGAAAACAAAATCGACAGATCGAGCATATCTTGCCCTATAACTCCATTTATTTACCCTTTGTTCAATGCAATACAAACCTTATACAAGTCTTGGGAGGGCGTCCTTGTTTCAACAGCCTTGGAGGTTGATGATAATTGTCTTTCTGTAGTTAAGAATTGGTTCAGTTGTGTTGATCGCATGTGGGATTTCTTGTCGATCAAAACGGATGAAGAACCTTTTCTAGGAATCGATGATGCTAGCTTTATAGTGCACTGGACTTGGTTAAAGAAATCTATGGGGGCGTTTAATGAGAACTGCTGGAAAGATGATACTTTCTCTTGTGACGAAGTGAACATTCCTAGAAAGAGACTGAACCAAATGATAAAGAGTCTTGATAGTGTTTTATTTGACAATAACGCAGACTATCGAATTACCATGGACAGTATTAGGAAGAAGGGTGGTTATCCATTCATTCCCCGTTTAGCAGATGATTGGAACTCCATTCATCAACTTCAACTCGCCTCAAGAGCATTTAGCTATCTTTCAGCAGAGATTTGCGGTATAGTTCCTTGTTTGTCTGGCTACCACCGAGCAATATCATTGAAAAGTCTGATAGATGATAACCATGCTTCTTTATTCATTGGAATCAAATTGAAACGTGAATTACTTACAGCTCTATGCACACTCTACTGGGCTACAACTATTGAGATTCCACTATCTGATTCGAATGATACTACAAACAAGTCATTAGGAATTCAAGAAATTTCAAAGCATGTATTGAACAAGGTACAACACGTCAAGGCAGAATTTGTTGAAAGATTAGAAGGGGCACAGAATGATCAAATTCTATCTGAAGACCTTATGAAGAAATTCGGATCGGTACAAGTCACACAGATTATTGAATTTTGGTGTATCAAAGAAGAGAGGTGGATCATAGATAGTCTTTCAACAATTGTTCTAGAATTGAAAGATAATAGTATGGAAATTCTGAAGGAAGTATGGATTCCACGGGTGAAAACTTTCATCGACGTAGTGTTATCACATGATGCATGGTCAGTACATGATTTACGTCCATATCAAACTCTAGTTTGGGCATTTGAATCGCCATCATTTTCATTTGCATCTTTGAGCCAGGTGTTTGACTCCTTATTTTCAAGATTAGTTACAGCATCATCGAGACATTGTTGGTTCAATACTTTCACTGACGTCTCCTCTGTGAGCAGTGTCTTGGCATTGTCGGTTTACAACGCAGCAGATTATGATGAATCTCAGGAAGTAACATCAAATGAAGGTCATACTTGGAACAAACAAGCAACTACATATGGTGTTCCTTGTTTAAAAAATGGTGTACTGGGATCGTTCTTTTTCCATTTGTTAGGATTGGAAAGTAATACGGAGGTGAAGATCCCTTTTATGACACTAGAAAACTTTCATATTAGGCAGTCTCAAACTGGAAATATAATTCGATTCATATCGAAATGCAGCAAAGGACTGCGTGATGAAGATATTATGGATATCAGCACTACAAGATATCTTTTCTCCAACACAATCAAAGCACTGATTGAGTCTTCTGATATACCTATAGGTAGTCAAAATATTTGGGACATACAAACAGACCATCACAAGGCTATGATAAGGAATCTAATACGTTCATGTAAGCACGACGTGGTACGAAATCTAACAAATGAAGTAATAGATCCACTACTTGATACTTTCCAAAGATTGCATTCATCAAAGTCAAAGGATCTGTGTGCACTGGCATCTATCTATACAGGCCTTCTCCGGTTTCATGCAGTATTGCCAAGGTCTGCTCTTGACCCAGGTAAAAAACCGTTTGCAAAGATGCTGCAATGGGAAGCTTACATTGAAAAAATTAGTGCCCAGATAGCTGCTCTTCGAATGGAATTTGGTCTTTCAACGGGTTGCTTTGAACCAAAGAATGAGCATGTATCGTCTCTTATCAAGGACGTTTGTCGAGCAGATAATAAACGTCTCAATCAAGATAAGAAAAGGATTGAACGTCCGTCGAGTGCTCCGCAGTTTTCAGAGCTATATCAAGAATTACATCATTTCTCTAAAACTATTGCAAATGTGGATAATGTTCTCCAGCTTGTCAAGTGCATTGAATCATCTAAATCTAATTCTACACAGTACATCTCTGCATGGGAGAAAGAACTAAATTGGCAGAGTTCAGTAACGATGTTTTGCGGGCGAATTATATCGAAATATGCATGTTATGAAGATGTACTGTATCCTGTGCTTGCAGCTTTGAGCTTTGTTCAGAATGGACTTCGAAATTATGCACATTACTCTCTACAATCCAAGCTTTCTTCCGAAATCTTGTCAGTAGGGGCACAACTGCTTCAATATCCAAATAACAACTTTGTTCGAGGGTTTCATGAAGAGGTGTTGAAAGAGATCAATGATAATTTCTCCTCCGATGAAACATCTGCACTTTCAAACAAAACGACGGGGAGATTTCAAATGGCATATTTGATATCGGTACTGTCAAATATTCATATTTCTCTATCATCTCATGCTATAAAGTATTCTGATGTCCTCCCAAATTTATCATGTATATTTTCTTCCGTCGTTGCATCTTTCAATGAAGAATATAATTCATCATCTGACATTGAGGAGACAAAAGAAGGACTAAATGAAACTGAAGATGATCGGAATGAACGTGCATTCCGGGATCAATTTCCTGATCACGAGCAAGAATTCAATGAAATAATCAAAGTCTCTGAGCAAAATGAAATGGATAACGAACAAATGCCATCGGGAGTAAGCGAGCAAACAAGCCCACAAACTATCACGTCAACAATAAACCATGAACATCTCCTTATGATTTCTGACTTACACTCTCGAATGTTCTCAACTCATCAAATGGCAACGAACGATTTCTCTCGAATAGGAGCTTTCCAGATGCAATATGAAGCTGCATCATATTTGAACAGTATGTCAAGATTTAGTGATACAATAGATCCAAATCACAACTACATTGGAGCTCATTGCTTTGCCATTGGACTGAAATCAGCACTTAATACCTGTGGAAGGCTTCCAAGCAAAATCATCGGATGTAGATCTACTAACAGACAAGAAATAGACTTTTATCATGAGCCGAATCCAGATGAAGTAGCAAAAGCTGCACGTCCTCTCAACGCTTTACTTAATCGTATTGTTCAGCTTCTGGCTGAGTTCCCAGGAAATACTCTCTTGGAGGTAATTGGTCATATCACTCGTAAGCTGATTCAAAAGGATTTGAGTACTGTATCAGTTGGAAAGATGCTGACAGGCCTGGAAGTGATTCTACGGAAAGCACAAGAATGGGAACAGCATGCAAGTAGGCATGTAGCTCTTGGTAAAAATCTGACTGATATTAGTAATCTTGTTGCCAACTGGCGAAAATTAGAAATGAAGAGCTGGTCAGATCTTCTGAATGTCAGGGAGAATAAATACAGCATTCTTGCGAGGAAATTTTGGGTGAGATTATATAGATTACTTATTGTGAACACTCAAAGTGACCACAAGAAAAGTTTCAGATATCACAGTTCATCATACAATACTGCCGTTGCTTGTCATTGTTGTCCAAATTGGGTTTGGAGAGGGTCTCGAATGATAAATGTAGATGGAGATAATACTATCGAGAGCATCGAAGACCACTCATCTATCATAGACCTTCTTAAGACGTTGGATACTTTCCTACTCACTTCAAACCTTGGTCAATTTAATGAGCGTCTAAGGCTTGTTGACGTGTTTTCAAATCAGTTATTGCTAGAATGTCAAAGTAACGAAGAAGTTTGTGTAGAGAAGCTGATTTTGGGCATGACCATGCGCTCACTCCATGAACATTATGCTGAATTCTTGCCTTCTATTTTGGCAGCGAAAGAGAGACTTTGTGGACCAATCGAGACAAAGTTAAAAGATGAGGTAAAACTTGCCAAATGGGATGAACAGTCTTATTACGCTCTTGCTGAATCAACGGAGAAGAGTCATAGAAAGTTAATGTCGTTTGTCCATGAGTACGAAGAGGTGTTAGGCACGCCTGTCACTAAATTGCTCGAAGAAAACTTTATTGATGGTATCAGATCTACAACCGAAATATCCTCTACATCAGTGAAACCAGTAACCGATATTCCTTCAGACACATCAATCTTTCCAAATCTTTGCAATGATCATAAGAATGAAGATCAAGTCAGACACAACCAAGTTTTTGTTGATAGTTATACTTACTTACGAAAGACGGAAAGAGCGTGGGCGAATGGTATAAGCCATGATCTTCACCCTGACAAATACATCAAGGGAATACAAAAATACTCGAGAAAAATGAGAAATCTGTTTGCTGTTCCTACTCCATCATTCGCAAAGAAAGGTGCCGAGGAGGCAATTTGTATGACTGACACTATATTTGCCCGTATTAAAATACTTCGTGACAAGGGAACGAAAACGATGAAACAGAGAGCATTATTTGACCTTTTCAAGTATACAAAAGACGGATTACCTACTAGCATTCACTGGTCTATTCCAGAACAGATGCGGAATATGAGTTCTATTTTACAGCTACCAACTCCACAAAATGTGAACTTATCTCCTGGATTCAGTGAGGTCTTGAAGCAAGGCGAGAAATACTTTCGTAGGTGCACAGTAGAATTGACGCAATTACGGGCAGAGGTTGCGATGTTTGGAAGTACATATTTAACTCAGAACGATACAAAAACAATGATATCTTTGAGCGAGCATGGAGTTACACTTCTATGCCAACAGAGATGTAACCTTTCAAGTATCATTCAGAATTTAACCTCAATTAATCATTTGATGGAATGCATGGATAAAACTGAATCAAAGTTCCCAAATCAAGAAAATCTGATGAAGTCTGTTGATCAATTTGACCAGTCCTTTTCTCTACTCCGGGAGAATTTGAAGCAGCTATCTCTTGTGGTAAGGACACTTGTCCCTTTAAATGAAACACAGGATAGTGACAAGGGCAGGCAAATTATCAACAATGTCGAAGGACTTCTTTCGGTAATATCTGAATGCTACCATCCACAATCAAGTTCACTGATGGTTTCGTTTGAAAGACTCGCTCAAATAAATGGTGCAATACCAATGATCCAAAATGTACAGGAAGAGATCGACTTGTGTACCAGACTGTGTAATGAATATTCTGGTTTCCCCGCCGAAATCTTTGACCCTATCAAAGCTCAGCTTGATATTCTTTTGACTGATGCTTTCAATTGTAAAGAAAGAAAAACAAAGAGGACTCGTTCAAGTAATAAAATTATCGAACTTATGTCTGGTCTTGTTCAAAGATCGCTTTTGGCAGCACAAAGCTTTCAGCATACTTCCAAAGCAAAACCTGATGATGAAGACTCAACCAGCGATGATGATGGGACTGTATGGGATAATCATCGTCATACCTTGGAAGAATGGCAAAGTATAAACGTAGTGAAAATAAGGGAAGTTTCCTTTGAACTACTGCAAGAAATTAGACAGTACAATATTGGTTCAAATGGTGATAAACAAGATGATATCATTTGGTCAATGTGTTGTGATGCCAGTCATTTATTGTTGCAAATCATGGATAGATGCCAAAGCAATTTAGGCGATTATATAGAGTTTTATCGAAGTGCAGCAAAACTAGAATATATAAAGCTACGCATTTTCCGCATCTTAGTTGCGAAAGGATATTGCGCTGATAATACGAAAGAGAGTGAAGATGATGATGATGCAGAGGGAGACATCAATGACATGAAGTTTGAAGATGACGCTGATGGTACAGGTATGGGAGAAGGTATAGGTAGCGAAGATGTAACAGATCAAATTGAAAATGAGGAACAACTTCTAGGTCTAAAAGGTGACGAAGAGAAGGAGGATAATGCTGCCCAAGACCAAAAGGAATTGAATGAAGATGAAGCAGACACTGGGATGGAAATGGAAAATAACTTTGATGGCGATCTTTATGACGTACCGGAAAAAGAAGAAACAAAAGAAGATAACAACGAAGAGAATGAAGACGAGGAAGAACTGGACCGTGAAATGGGAGACGGCAGTGATCCTAATGAGCAGGTCGTTGATGAGAAAATGTGGGATGAAGATGAGAGCGATGAAGAAGGAGAAGACATGGAAGATGAAAAGTTTGAGAAAGAAAGTAAAATGGATGGGGAAACATTGCAAGACGAACTTCGTACAAAAGAAGGTGACGGAGATGAAGACCCAAAACCCGAATCGAAAGAAGACGAAAATGGCAACAGTAATAATGATGATGAAAAACCTCAAGACGAAGAAAATGGAGATGGAGACAATGATATCAATAATGATTACGAGGATGATTACGAAGACAAGCATGTAGGTGTTGATGTGAGAAATGATGATGTGGAGGAGGAAGAAAAAGAGGACGACGAGGTAAATAGCTTGGATGATAATATCAATCTTGACGAAGAAGATGATGATGGAGATGGTAATGATGAGTCAAAAGATAATGGTGAGGACGACACTGATATTCAGATGGCAATTGACGAAGACAATGATGAAGATATGGGCAACGATGATGACAATAAAGACAATGAAGATGAGGATGACCAAGTGGAACAGGACATCACCAATCCAGAGCAAGTGGCTAATAAAGATGAGAGTCAACCCGATGATGATAACAAAGAAGAGGAAAATAAAGAAACCAGCAATACAAGTAAACAAGAGCGCAAATCTGAGGATAGTGCAAATCCTCAAGGAGTATTTGCAGAAGACGGAGAAGACAATGTTGATGATACACAAGACGGAGAAAACACTAAGGAAGATCAGGATATGCAACTTGATGATAACATGGAGGATAATAAAGGATCTGATGCACAAGGTGGAGGTCAAGGTAATGATGATGGGGATGATACTCTGATGGGAAGTACATCTCAGAGTAGTGGCCAGACTGACGATCACAAGAATGATAGTGAAGCCACTGATGTTCCAAATCCATTTAGTGACCCTGGTGAGGCAGAGAAATTTTGGCATAGAAAATTGAATATGATCACTGAAACTGACGAGAAAGAGGACAATACTGCTGGTGAAAATGAAGGGAATCAAGACAAAGAAAAGGATAACTATGACGAAAAGAATACTGACGGAATGTTTGAATTTGTATCCGCGAATGAAGAAGCTACTACGCAGGTATTAGGGGCCAATGATGACGAAGAAGATCCACCCGTATCAACAGAAGAACACGATAATATGGATGAAAAAGAAGAGAAAACTACTAATGAAGACTCCAATGACAAAACATCTGATCAAAAGGTCGAAAATAAGACTGGTAAAAAATCCAAGAATGAAGACAAAGAGCCAAAGAGTAGACAGAGTTCTAATGTTGCGGACGACAAAAATACTGATGAGAGTGATTCAGATTCTCAGGGCCAAATTGATGATGAGCCTGAAGATGAGTCTAAAGATTCTGAAAAATATCTTGATGACCCGCAACAAAATGAAATAGTTACTGATCTCTCACAACTCCAGGTTGATGCTGAAAATAAATCTCCCCCACAAGATACATCAAATGATCTAGTTGAGACTTCTCATGTCACAACATTTGATATGCAACAGACTATTGAGGCCCAGTTGAAATGGTCTCAAATACAATCAGAGACCCATTCTCTTTCTCAGCGATTATGTGAAAAACTAAGACTAGTTATGGAGCCACTTCTTAAAACCAAACTCCGTGGTGACTATCGTAGCGGTAAACGTATCAATATGAAGAGGGTCATCGGATATATAGCTAGTAATTATAGAAAAGACAAAATATGGCTGCGGCGCACAAAGCCAGCAAAACGAGACTATAGAGTCCTACTAGCAATTGATAATTCTGAAAGTATGAAGAAAGGTGGTGCTGGAGATAAGGCATTAGCAGCATTATCAACGATGGCAAATGGTATGCGCCAGTTGGAGATAGGCGAGCTGGGTATTGCAAGTTTTGGAGAAGAAATGAGATTGCTTCATCCATTTGATATTCCATTCACAGCATCTAGCGGTGTAGATCTTGTGAGTAATTTCACATTTAGTGATAAGAGAACAGAAACTGCATTATGCGTGGAGAGTGCAATGGCAGCCCTGGGATCACAGGTTGATACATCTTCAACACAATTGGTGTTTATGATCAGTGATGGGCGTATAGAAAAAGATAGCAGGTTGAAACTACGAAAGCTCGTCAGAGAAATGTCAGATAGGAATATTTTATTAGTCATGATGATTGTTGAGGGTAGTAATAAGAAAGATAGCGTCGTTACGATGAAAGAAGTGACATTCGAAAATGGGAAACCAAAAGTAAAGCACTTCATTGAGGGCTATCCATTCCCATACTACATTGTGTTAAATGATATGAACACTTTGCCAGAAATTTTGGGTGATGCACTTCGACAGTGGTTCGAGGCATTAGCTCAAAATCAGACGATTAGTTGATCGCCTACGATATAATGGATATTATATTGCACACATGTATATTTGCTATGAATCAATAAATTAAATAGAGATGGTACAATACCTTGATATAGATATACTCTCCAAATATTTGGCTTGCAAACTTAAATACTAGTAAAAGCATATATTGACTCATCATCGATTCCAAG
>Ga0115103_1243865_pt1 | contig 17355 bp, 2 predicted proteins | sample MBTome_2_FD_89643 | JGI IMG/M metagenome (GOLD analysis project Ga0115103, IMG submission 89643) | Marine eukaryotic communities from Pacific Ocean to study complex ecological interactions - MBTS_5May14_M1_3um Metatranscriptome... | ecosystem: Environmental > Aquatic > Marine > Oceanic | place... | reverse complement strand
CGGGCTCAAAAGCAAAAAATAAAATAGAAATAGATGTTGGTCTTCGATCGTCAATTTCGATAGCAAAAACAGTACAATTTTTTAAAATACTAAATTTCGTACCGGAGCGGAGAGACCGGAGATTTCGGAATGGAGAGTCACCGTGACAGATCTTTTCCTTCATCGCCTGCGTACACGAAGATTGCAAGAAGTGCATTTGTCAAAAGCAAACAACACAAAGATGGGTCTCGATGAAACCAATTCTACGAAAAATGCCGTTCGGGACTATTTACGCCAGATTTTCAGTGCAACCAACAAGCTTGTTCAAGTGAAAGAACAAGCCGAAGACGATGACGCTCTGATGTCGATTGAAAATGATGCCGAGACGAAAATCAAAGATTGCCAATCCCCAAAATCTCCGGATGAATACATCTACGGAATTGCCAATAATCTATTAAATTCATGCAATCCAGCGGTCTTAATGTGTGGAGTTTCTCATCTACCGCGAATCAACACATTTCAATTTGACGAAAGTTTAGAAATCGACGACGACGCATATCTCACGGAAGATTCTATTTTTTTTTATAAACATCGACGATCGGATTATCTGCGTCAACTTTTGAGAGTATTGGCTCCAATTTCTATGGAAGTGGCAGCAAATGTATGTTCCACGGTGATGTCTGCTATCAGAGATTGCTCTTCATCGATTCAGCATCAGCAACATGAGCTTGCTTCCGTGATTTTGTTTTCCCATTGGCTACCAGTGGCTCCTCATTTGACACCGATGGCGACAGAAATGTTCGGTTATATCGCAAATCCATGGCATGACATAAAGCAAGAACAAAATGATACCAATGGAAATTCTCGGGAAGAAATGCTTTTGCTGGCGGAAGCATTGTACCTGTTATCTTCTTTCTTTGCTAACCGTGGAGAAATATCATTTTTGCGCCATTTAGGTTGGGAATGGACCTTTGTCTTTAACATGCTACAAAATACAGGAGACACAACAATGCACGACTCGTCATTAGTTGAACAAACTAGTCCTTCCACAAATGAGATCTCATCTTTCCCTCCAATGGCTTTGCATTGGTACTCCATTCGAATACTAACCTCGCTTATGGGGTGGAACGCATCAATCACCAGTACTGTCCTAAATATTCAAAACGTAGAAGACGACCGGGTTCCATGGAAAATTCATCCTTGGGAGCTCGATCAAGAAGAGGTAGATATAGAAAAGGCTTATTTCCAACGACATGTAGCTCTTTGGAACGATTGCAACAAGTTCAAACTTCCGTCATCTGAAGATGTACAAAGAGAGTTGGAGTCATCCCCTTATTTGGCAAAAGTGGGTCCTGGAATTACGATGTATAAGCAGGGATCGCTCCGGAAACCTATGGAGACAATGTTGGGTGATACCGGCATTGAAGGCGATCGCGACGATATTATGGCGGATCAGATTGCAAGACCGATAGAAGCGGGACATCTTGTACCGACAGCTACCACGAATCGAAATCTAGCACTGTTGGGTGCAGCTCTCTGTCACGATCCGCATCCTCCACCAATTTTGGTGTGTGGCCCACACGGCTCGGGAAAATCAAGTTTGATTCGGGAACTTCTTCGACTATGTCGACCAAAGGAATCACTCATCGAATTTCACATCGACGAAGAAACAGATTCTAAGACATTAATTGGATCTTATACAACGACTGATATTCCTGGTGAATTCGCATGGCGAGCTGGGGCCTTGACCAACGCCTCCCGTGAGGGACGATGGATCCTTATTGAAGATCTTGATACTGTTCCCTTGGAAATCCAAGCTGCCCTCGTCAAACTGTTTGAGGAGAGAGTGATATCACTTGGTAATGGGAAACATGAACGTTGTCATCCAAACTTCAGGATCTTTGCTACTTGCACTACCAATTTTTCGTCATCGTCAAACCAAGGACAAGATAGGCATAGCCTTCGTATAGGGAACCATAGAGGTGGAGGAAAACAAATTTTGAATCCTTCTTACTGGAGAAATGTTCATGTGAAACCCATGCCTTATTCAGAACTGAAAGAGATCGCAATATCGCTATATCCCGATGTGCCAATGTCTGTGACTGACTCGGCAATGACACTTTTGCAAACTCTTGATCGTAGTGGGCGTGAATATAACGTAGAGAGCAATGAAGATGATCATGAAGATAATGATACAAACGGAATTAAAACCAATGCAGCAAGATTGAGAAATCTCTGGATTGGAGGAAGAATACCTTCTGTTCGGGATTTGTTTAAACTTTTGTCACGAATTTCCAATGGAATCTGTTTCGAAAGGGATGTGCTTTACACCACAGAGGCGCAACGAACATTATGCATGGCAGAAAGTATAGATATATTTATGGGATCTTGCTCAGACGAGCAAATAAAAGATGAGTTCATTGGTTTAGTAGCCGCGCCTGTTTGGGGGATCACCAGAGCCCTTGCACTCAGCTATATTAGAGCTAGAAAGCCATCCATCCTCGTAGCCACAGATTTTTTTGAGGTTGGACGTGCCAAGTTTAACACAACAAAATCAATTGGATTCTCCCAGCAGTTGTCGACCACCTTTGCTGAAACGAGCCATGCCTTGCGACTCATGGAATCGATAGCAGTTTGTGTGAGAGAAAATGAACCGATCCTCCTAGTGGGCGAGACAGGCTGTGGAAAAACAACCAACATACAGCAACTTGCGGCACGTTGCGAGAGGACGCTCGTTGTCCAGAATCTGTCACTTCAAACAGATTCAACGGACCTTTTAGGTGGATATCGGCCCCTCGAGATCCAAAATGTGGCCAGAAACGTTTATAAGGACTTTGTTGACACGTTTGTATCGAGTTTCTCGAGAAAACAGAACCTTAAGTTCCTGCAGTATGCATCGTTAATGCTGGAAAAGTCAAACTGGAAAAAGCTCTCTCAATCCTTCCAAAGGGCTGCACAACTTGGATTGAAAAAGATGAGAGAACGCCAAAAAAAATCTGACATTTTGTTATCAGATTCGATGGTTGAAATTTGGCAAAATTTTACAAAGAAGGCAGAACGATTTGAGCGACAGAGAGTGTCCTGTGATGCTGGTCTTGCTTTCGAGTTTGCTGAAGGCGCGTTAGTAGATGCCATTCAGAGTGGAAAATGGGTTCTACTTGATGAAATCAATCTCGCATCATCTGATACATTACAAAGACTTTGTGGATTGTTAGATGAGCCAACTGGAAGCCTTACGTTAACCGAACGAGGAGATGCTACTGCCATCAAACGGCATCCAAACTTTCGTCTATTCGCAGCCATGAACCCAGCAACTGATGCCGGTAAGAAAGACCTTCCTGCAAGTATCCGCTGCCGATTTTCGGAACTCTACGTTAATGAATTACTCGACCCAATTGAACTAAGACTTGTAACAGCGCAATGCCTTGATGGCGTCTTACCGAACGAAGGAAATGCACCTGAACACACAGAAATTGTTGCATGCATTGTAGATCAGTATTTGCGGTGTCGCGAGCTTGCACAAACTACTCTTTCCGATGGAAATGGTCACAAGCCAAGGTACACATTGAGAACACTAACTCGTGCACTGAAAGCAGCTAAAAATTTGGTTTTACAACAACGAATTCGCCTACAAGTAGCCATTTATGAAGGTTTCCAACTCTCCTTTGAAGGGATTCTGGACGCAGGATCGATAAAAATCATGAAAAAAATGCTGAAGAAGGCTTTTTTAAGAGAAGAGGCGAAGAAAATCGACTTGGACCATCCTGGTAGGAGACCCGGGGGGAGGGGTAGTGAAAATGAATACGTACTTATCAAGCCATTTTGGATCAAGGCCGGTCCTTTGGAACCAACTGATTGGTCCGATATCGGAGCAAATGGAAAGGCAAAGTTCATCCTGACAAAAACCGCTTTGACCAACTTGCGAAGACTTGCCCAGGCTCTAGCAACCGGGCCATGGCCAGTTTTACTGGAGGGACCAACATCGAGCGGGAAAACTACGCTTGTTGAGTACATTGCAGCGAGATGTGGCCATCATGTTGTCAGGATAAACAATCACGAGCACACTGACGTTCAGGAGTATACCGGAGCATTCGCCGCCGATCAAAATGGATCGCTCTCCTTTCGAGACGGCATTCTTGTTCACGCACTCAGAAAAGGGCATTGGGTGATTCTCGATGAGTTGAACCTTGCACCCAGTGAAGTGTTGGAAGCTTTAAACCGATTACTTGATGACAATAGAGAATTATATTTGGCTGAAACGAATGAGACAGTCAAACCCCATCCCAACTTTCGCCTCTTTGCCACTCAGAATCCCTCTGGGGCATACGGTGGTAGAAAATCTCTATCTCGTGCATTCCGTAATCGTTTTGTGGAGCTACATGTTGGCGATATGCCTAGTGACGAGATGTCTCAAATCCTCGAAAAGAGATGCGGTTGTCCTCCTTCGCATGCGAAACTTTTGGTGAAAATTATGGTTGATCTTAGGCTCAAAAGAAGCAAGAGCAATCTTTTTCTTGGAAAAGATAGTTTCATAACGCCGAGAGATCTACTAAGATGGGCAGAACGTCAGAGTGGTTCAAAGAAAGATTTGGCTGAGCATGGATATATGGTCTTAGCAGAGCGACTACGCTCAGAGGAAGAAAAGCAGATGGTTCTCGACGTCCTTGAGGAACACACCAAGATTAAAATTGATTTTGAGCGTCTCTACTACGACGGGAACTCTGGAGCGATGCAACTTCTTGATAAAGCTTTGGCAGCAGCTCGACTTGAAGAGAATTATCTCATTGAATCTATTGCACCAACTAGGTCTATGCTGCGCCTCGTACATCTAGTGTCAACCTGCGTGAGACAGAAAGAACCAGTTCTCTTGGTTGGAGATACGGGTTGCGGGAAAACGACGGTCATTCAACTACTAAGCTTTGTTTTGAAGCAAACCTTGTTCAGTGTCAATTGTCATGCAACAACGGAGACATCAGATTTAATTGGAGGACTTCGACCGGTTCGAGGGCGAGATTCGATTAAGCAAAGGATAGTGATGAAACTGAAAGAATTAATACGAAAATGGCCGTGTGATGACACACTTGATGATCTCGATTTAGAACGATACGTCTCTGCGAATAATCTAGATCAAAATCTACCCGTTAACTCTTTGGAATTGTATGACGTCGACACAATGATCGAGCTTGCCCAAACTATCTCGTCAAGAAGACCCAAAGACTTAAATAATGAATCAGGTAAAGTACGCACAAAAAAGAGAAGAAAAGTCACAGAATCAAGTACACCTGGTAACAGTAACAGCGATTGTAGTGAAGACCTTTCAGGAGATTATGCTGAATCGATTGGTATGATTGCGACCGAGATTGAGGATCTAGGACGACGTTTCAGAGCCCTGTTCGAATGGTCCGATGGCCCGCTTGTCAAAGCTATGAAGTCAGGACAATTAATGCTTCTGGATGAAATGAGTCTTGCAGAAGATGCTGTGTTGGAACGACTAAATTCTGTTCTGGAACCATCAAGAAGTATCGTTCTCGCTGAAAAAGGCGATGATGGCTCCTCTGACAAAGAAAAGGATGATCGCATTATTGTGGCTCATGATGGCTTTCGAATTTTTGCCACAATGAACCCAGGAGGCGACTATGGGAAACGAGAATTGAGTCCAGCTTTGCGCAGTCGTTTCACAGAAATATGGGTGCCGTCGCTCAGAGAAAGAAACGATTTTGAGATTGTGATGGGTCGTTCCTTTACACTTAGCCTAAGACAACAAATAAACTTCGACCAGTCATCTATTATCGGTCGCATTCTTGATTATGTCGAGTGGTTTAACTCGGATATATGTGGTGCAACTTCAAGTCCATATTCTGGTTTCTCTCTATCCTTGCGAGACGTTCTTTCTTGGGCAAACTTTATTGTGGAAGCAAAAAAATCAAATGTGAAACTCACAATATGGGATGCACTATACCATGGCGCATGCCTTATGCATCTCGATGGTTTGGGGCTGGGATCAGGCCTTGCTTCGGAATCCTCAACTGCTCTAAAAATGAAAGCCGAACAACACCTTCTTGGTCTCGTAGAAGAAGGAAAGATTTCCAATGCACACAGTGTCAACGAACCCATTGGTATTCAAACCGGAAAATTTGGTGTGTTCCCTTACTTCATCAAAGTTGGAAAATCTGTAATTCCAAAGTCAAATTTCAATATGACAGCTCCAACAACATCCCTGAATGCATTTCGTGTCCTACGGGCAATGCAACTTAAAAAACCAATACTCTTGGAAGGGTCACCTGGAGTTGGCAAAACATCTCTAGTTAGTGCACTTGCATCTGCATCTGGAAACAAACTTGTAAGAATCAATCTTTCTGAACAAACTGATATTTCTGACCTTATGGGTAGTGATCTCCCGGTGGAAAATTCTACGAACAATGGACCTTCGTTCGAATGGTGCGACGGAGTTTTACTGACAGCCATCAAAGAAGGTAGCTGGGTTCTCCTCGATGAACTCAACTTAGCATCCCAAGCTGTACTCGAAGGACTAAATAGTTGCCTGGACCACCGTGCCACAATGTATATCCCGGAGCTTGGAAAGTCATTTGAGTGTCCTTCAACTTTCCGTGTTTTTGCGGCGCAAAATCCATTGGGCCAAGGAGGAGGTCGAAAGGGTCTTCCAAAGTCGTTTTTAAATAGATTTACAAAAGTATACGTTGATGCATTGACGGATTCAGATTTACGATCCATTGTATTTTCGCGCTTCAACTCGTTCTCGGAAGACTTTGTAAATCAAATTATTGATTTCAACAATGATATTCATCACGAGGTGATCGATCTTCGAGAGTATGGATCGGATGGTGGTCCTTGGGAGTTTAACTTACGTGATGTATTTCGTTGGTGTGAGTTGATAGAAGCAGGACATTCATCATATGCAGCTGGTGCCCGCGACCTGTACTATCAACGATTTCGAACTCAAGAAGATAGAGACAAAGTGGACAAAACATTTCAGAAACATTTCGGATGCTCAATGATTCAAAAAGGTTCACCGGAATTTGAAATCCTTGATTCAAGCGTACGAATTGGTGAGACACGTCTAAGTCGTCTCGATCGATTGGATCAAGGACTGCAGACTGAGAGGACTATCAGAGAGTCAGACCTGCTATTCTCTCGGCTTACACCAATGGAAGCAGTAGCTCGCTGCATCAATTTAAGATGGCCTTGCCTTGTTGTAGGCGGGACTGGGACTGGGAAGACTTCGATAATATCAAGCCTTGCAGGACTCTGTAGTGCAACTCTTGTTGAGCATTGTTTATCGCCATCCTCTGATGTAGCAGAGCTTGTGGGTGGTTTCGAACAAAGTGAGACGATGTCAAAAGAAATCCAGTTAATTCAAGATATTTGCACGATCGCAAATAATGTCATGATGACTGATGCATTCCAGTCAAACAAGTCGAAATCATGCTGGGATATCACGGTAGAATTACAGCGATACATCGAAAATTGGAATAACTCTACTCTTTCGTATGAAGATCAAATGAATTTGCCATGGAAACAAGTAAGCAAGCTTTCTGAAATCCTTCAAGCACTTATTCAAGAAAATCCTGCTCTATCTTGCTTCAATACTCTAGTCAAAGGTATCAAAGAAAGAACCCATTTGCAATCCAATAAGCAAAAATCAACCCAGCAGCAGGAAGACTCGGGTCATTTTGTTTGGCGTGATGGTATTCTGGTAGAGGCTTTACTGAAAGGTCATTGGTTATTACTCGAAAACGCGAATCTCTGCCCTTCTTCTGTGCTTGATCGGCTGAACTCGGTTACGGAACGTGATGGATTCTTACTTTTATCAGAATCAGGAACGCAGGAAGGCGAAGACAGCACTCATGCTCATCGGATAATAAAGCCACACACCAATTTCCGAATATTTTTTACGATGAACGCTGCTAATGGAGAGATATCACGCGCAATGAGAAATCGGTGTGTTGAAATCTCCCTTCTGGAGTCTACGACGCAGAATTCTTTCCAACCAAAGAATGATTCATCGATTTCCTCATCTTTTTCAAAAGTGCAAATGGTTGATATTCTTAGCATAATGCGTTGTGCTCGGATCCGCTCTATGGAGGTTGCATCTAGAATTATGAACACATATGCGATCGAAAGCACGCAGTCATCAACTTTTGAGGAGCCCCCAAACTTGAGAAGTGTCCTGGAATCTATTCATATTTTGCCGAGTCTACTATGTCGAGGCTTGGATCCTATAACATCGGGACGGAACTTTATGCAACTTTCATTCGAAGTCGAAGAATCCGCTATCACAAGAGATTTTGCTATGGGCATTTTTGACACAATCGAAGCCCGAGATGCTACCCCTCTGCCAGGGAATCTATTATTGAATTCTATCGGGAGTGGAAACGAAGCCACTTCGATCAGCACGATGTGGCAGGCTCGACTGCTGAGGCTTTTTACAAGAAATCAATCGAGTGCAGAGGATGCAATAACGACCCTTGGGTTTTTCAGTACATCGAAAACAGATCAAATTAACCGTTCTATTTCAGTTTTCCCCTCAATTTATGACTTCCAGTGCATCCTGTCTCAATTATTTCTCAAGTCGAAATCACTCGAAGATCTTAAACTTCGGACCTCTACATTGATTGGATTTAGAAGTCAATTATCGTATACAATTCAATGGATGGCATCCGTTTTGGGAGGATCACTCTCTCAAACAAAAGATATAATAGAAACCACACTTCTTGACGAGTGCGTGAATCTTACGTGGCGACGGTTGCAGCAGCGCTTTGCTGAAAACGTATGGATCAAGAAGTTGGCGAGAAGAGATGCTGTCTTGGATTCAATAGATGATCTAACGGTCCTTGAAGCGTCTTACTACATGCACGAAAATCTCCTTGATGGATCTACAGTACCATGTTCAGTCACTAGTTTGCTATATGGGTTCTTCCTCGCAATTGACACTTGGGCAGGCAATGTTCTCATTACCAAGAATGAGACTGCTTCGATGAAATTATTGGCTCAAATAAGAGTTATTTTGGATGAGAGAGACAAGTTTTGGACCCTTTTGAAAGATTTACCACTTGATGTAAACGTTATGAATGGTTTTTCAGCTTTCAACGAAAGTGAATTCATTGTCCAGTGGCAATGGCTACAAAAGAGGATACCCAAAATCGAGTTCCGAAATTCCTTCGTGCAAGGATGGCAACAAGTAGAAATCTTGACTGACGCCATAGATAGAGCCATCTTTGGCGGTCCTCGGCCTAATTGGTCAACTCGTGGTGTCAGAAAGAAAATGTTGAGCCCTCTTGTTCCTCGTCAATCTAAGCATTGGGATGCTTTCTTTTCCCTCGACGCTCTTTCCAATGGATGCTCTCTTATAGCCGACCACCGCTTTGACCCATTCCAAAAGCAGGGAATTCCAATTGCTCTTCATCATCTAATTGAATTATGCCACCCAAGCCTTTACATCACGGCCGAAGAAAAACATCAACTCCTTGCTGCAATTTGTACTTCACAATTGTCATGGACGAATTTGGAATCTGATGAAAGTAAATGGATTGAAGAGATTGATTTTCCAAATAAGTTGGGAAAAGTGTTTGGTAAATTGAAAGATACTTTTGAAATCGAAATAGCTTCAGCAAAAGTGGATGTGGATATTCAAACTATCGACAACCAGGTCGAACCTAAAGTGCTTGACGAGTTAAGGGATTTATCTACAACTACAATATCAAAGATCGATGGATATTGCAATCTCACAACAAAACTTCTTACTTGTTTTGGAAAAATTCAGCTGTCAGCATTGGCTGAATTTTGGTGTGTTCACCAGGAAGTTTCTATCTGCGGCCAACTTTCGAAGCTTTTACTTGTATCAAACAACGACACGAGTTTAAGAGATGGGCTTCTTCGTCTGAAGCAAGGAATGAAAAGTCTGGTGTACAATGCAATTTCGAAAACAATATGGGCAGTAAGCGACATGCGGACGTTTCAGCTCTTAATCTGGGCGCTGGAAGGAAAATCTTCAGAAAACCAATCTCTGAAGAATCTGCTGCGATCTCTTATACCGACGATGTTGTCAACTTTGTCCCGCCACTCCTTTACCGGATCTTTTATTTGTCAAAATTCAATTTCATCGTCCCTGGAAATCCCAGACCTGTGGTCAAGTGACGATGTTCGTAGTGATCCTTTATTTGACAATTTTGATGCAACTGATAAGAAATTTGTTATCGGGAATGCAAGGCTTCGTCAGCCAGTTCGTACTGAAATTTTGCTCAACATGATTGGGTTTCAACTATCGTTCGCGAAGAAGCCCGCTAGAACGAAATTCTATACGATTGAAAATGCTGTGCATCGTGAGAACCAATCGAAAGAAATATTGAGTATGCTCTCTACTCTATGTATTTCCTCATCAAACGCATGGTTGTACGTTCATCACTACATTTTATTTGATATCTTAACTGCTGTCAAGGATTTGTTTCAAGATCACACAATGTACGCGTTGTTGTCGCTCGTAAAGAATACCAAGGCTTTGGCGGAATCGAGTATTGAACATATAAATTCTGCTGGGGAAAAAATAAAGAACAACTTCTTTATTCTATTTTGGCATGATTTGCTTTTTCCCTTATTGAAAGCTCTGCATCTTGCGTGGCAAGAAGATGTGATCACGGCGGAATTTGACAAACACTGCTCCCGAGCATCAATCTATCTTGGATTATTAAGACTCAATCTTCTTACTCCTTGCAGCCCCTTGGATCCTGGAACGGCTCCTCTCGCAAAAGTCTCGTTGATCACAAACCAACTACTCGATATACAGACGAGACTTGTAGCAACAAGACTTCATAGTGGCTTTGTTCAGGGAAATTTTGCTCCAGATACTTCTGAAACCAGATCTCTCCTCGAGAGCACTGAACATCTATCAAAGAAGAGGCTTTCACAGCAGAAAAAGGTAATAGAACGCATTGAGTCCGCTCCTGCTTTCAATGAGCTGTTTCGAGAAACTAGAGAGTTTTTGATCACATCATCAGGAAACTCCATTGTACTAGAATTGATAGAGAAGATATCTTCGGTAGGGACGATTGAAAACGTGGTTGGGAGCACAGAGAGACGTGCTGAAAATTGGCAGCGGACTGCCGCCGCATTTTGCAGACGTCTGTCAAGCGATTTCAGTGCGTATGAAGATGTTACTACCTCTATAATAGATTCTGTTCGAATGGTACAGGATGGATTATTTGGTTTGATACATCAACAACTAGGCGCTGATGAGAAAGAAGAACAATTTTGGGGAGAAGTTTTTGACGAGCTGTATAAATATCCAATGCAACAAGACTCAGTTTCTATCAAAGTGCTTCATGGTGCAACAGGAATTCAAAAGTTGGAATCAAATTCAGAATGTGTCAAGGATTTGTCAATTGCTATTTTAGCACGCCTGTTTCTCAAGAACGAAATTGCTGAATTAGACAAAGACGAAGTAATGGTTTGTTCCCGTCTATTTACAGGAGTAATGAATTTGTATGATGGATCTGTTGGTGCAAAAGAAGACTCCAGCTTGGAGGAAATGCAGGAAAACGCTTTTAGGGAACAATTTCCTGATCATCGAAAGGAATTTAGCGCTGTCTTGCAAGATACCTCTGGAGAATTGGATGCAGAAGATACTACAGAGGCTACGAGGCAAGATAATCCAGACATCAATGAAAATGATAAGTCTCTAACAGATACGCAAATCGAGTTGCTTTATCAAATTTATAACGGCGTATTCTCGGGGAAGAAAACCTGCCATATAGACTCTATTCGAAAGATTGCTTTTCATTCATCCTACGCCGCTGCTCATGAATTGCAGAAAACTTGTGGAAATACTAGCAATTCTCGGCTCAGATCAGAATTGATGGGAGGACATGCCTTTGCTATTTGTCTCTCATCGGCTCCAAAGGGTAAGATGACCAGACCATACTCTTATTTCCGAGAATCATCTACAGTCGTTGACTTCCATAACGATGCATGCCCTTCGATGGCTCTATCAGCAGCTGGGCCACTTGCGAAGCTCATGGCTCGGACTACCCAGCTACTTACAGCATTCCCTGGTCACTCAATTTTAATTGGTTTGGGAAAGATTTGCGAAAAAGTGCACAAGCTTAACATAATGACGACGCCAATAGGTAAAGTGATGACGGGCCTAGAGGTCGTTCTTAAACAAGCCCAAGATTGGGAGCAGCATGCCAGCGAAAAAGTCCGAATTGGATCACCTCTCACAGCTATTGGGAGTCTAATTTCGGAATGGAGGAAGATTGAACTAGAAAGCTGGGGAAAATTGATTCAAGGGCGGTATTATAGGCGCATCAAGAAGACTCAGCAACATTGGTTACGGTTGCGTGGTATCCTCGATATGTTACCGATGAAAGATGATGATCAAGCAATGCTTAAGAATGCATCAATGACCACGAGAAATAGGTGCATCATTCCGCAGTGGGTATGGAGAGGATCTTTAAGTGTTAGTTTGAAGCTCTTTGATGCGTTAGAAGGTGGATGCTTACAAAATGTGAAGGATCTAGTGAAAGCACTTGATACGTTTATGCTAACATCTTCGTTGGGAGAATTTGAAGAGCGACTAAAGGTTCTAAGAGCATGTGCCGACGAAAGCGCCACGAGTCTTTGTACGGTTGACGTGAAATCATCGTGGAAATTACAGCAATCAAGGACATTGCATTCAATTTGGATGTATTACAATCAGTATTTACCGGGGCTGGCTAAGAAATTGGCCGACCTGAGAGGACCGATAGAAGAAAAATTGAAGAACGAGACAAAACTTGCCAAGTGGGATAACCAGTCGTACTATGCATTGGCAGAATCTACAGAGAGAAACCAACGTAAGTTAATGAAAATTCTGTCGGAATTCGACGAATCCTTGAACCTAAATGTAGGCATAATTATCCAAGAGGAGAGTTGCTCAGGATTGCGCTCAAATGTTGAGGCACACGACGAGTTCTGCGCAACTTTCCCGTCTTTTTCATCCATGTTTCCGATGCAGGGAATATCAAAAGAACATGCATCCAAGACAAGTTTCACTACGCAACACTCCTTTGATCTTGTAGCTATTGACGAAAAGCTGATCAATCAACCAAAAGATGGGCATGTTTGGAAGATTTCAAAGTATGCTCAGAAAATGAAAAGTTTATCCGTGAAAAATTCTAAAAACCCTATCGAGTCAACCATTCGTATAGGCGGTGATGCAGCCTCATCTTTTTGTCAGGCAATGTTCGACCGCGTTGAGTCATTAAGAGCGAATAGCACCAGACCTATGAAAGAGAGAGCTCTTGTGGATCTCTTCCGCGAATTGAAACACAATGGATTGACAACAACGAAATGGTCAACACCAAGTCAGTTGAAAGATATCGAGCAAATGTTCCTCCTTCCTACACCTAAACTTGATGTCAGCGAAGAAAGTGGCATTTATGATGCACCGTTAGTCAAAGCCGAGCAATATTATGTGAAATGTATTTCTGAAGTGCACGCATTGAAGTCTGAGACTATGATGTTGGGTAGCAAGCATATGAGTAAACGTGAAATGGATTCAATGGTCAATCTAAGTTACAGCGGAATGCACCTATTGACCCAACAACGATGCTTATTAACGGCACTTTTGGATGAGAATCATCATTTGAAAGAATGGATTGTTTCTATTCAAAGTTGCAAGCAAAGTTTGCCACCATATCAATCGGCTTTGGAGAGCGGTTTGAAATCTTTCCGACAAAAACGAGCTTTTGCTTTCGAAAGTGTGCAGCAACTCTCTCTTCTTCTGCAATCGACCAAACCCTTCATCAGTGGAAATGAGCAAAGTAGTTGGATACGAGATACCATATCAAAACTTGAATCGCTCAGTTCTGAACCATCTGTTACTGGAGAAATGCGCACACACTTCGTCACCTGGAAAATGCTACTGGAAATTGAAAATAATAAAAAGCTATTACTAAAGGCGAGGGAATTAGTTCAGGAAAGTCGTAGGCAATGCAAAGACCTGTCTTGCCTCCCGCTGGATCCCTTTGACTTGTGCCTGAAAAATATTGGAGATGCACATGCATCAGCATTAGAGTGCATTGAGCTTTCAAATAAGCCCAGCGAAATGTGTGCAGAAAGGATGGAACGCAAATCCACGGGATTTTCCGAAAAGGTATCGTTACTCATAGAAAGGGTGCTGGTGACCTACCAAAACCTGAATAAAGAATCCAACTCTTATGGTCAATCTGAAGAAGATCTGCGAAATGATGATGATGATCGGTCTCATTGTGATGTTGCCATCTGGGACTGTCATAAAAAATTCCTCAGGTCATGTACTAATTTTGATTTGAATAAGCTCAATCAGAAGCTTTTTAATTTGATTGAGGATTTGCGCGACCTTCACAATGACGAATCGGTTTCAAATGACGATCGTAGATACTGTGTTCAATTGGTATCCAACACAAGCGTCCTCGTTGCATACTTGCATCAGTTATCACAGTCTTTGCTTCGGGATTATTTGCATTTTTACTTGTCCACTGCAAAGTTAAATTATGTGATATTGAGGTTGTTCAGATCTTTGGTTGCCAAAGGCTACTGCTCTGACAAGACAGCTGAAGAAGATGGAGAAGGGGAAGGGGATATATAGGGGATGAACTTTGATGACGACAACGACGGTACTGGGATGGGAGAAGGCGAGGGTAAAAAAGACGTGACTGATCAAATTGAAAATGAAGATCAGTTAGCAGGATTAAAATCTGATAAGGACAACGAAGAGGATCAGAAGAAGCAAGAGGAGTCGAAAGAATTAGACGAAGAAGAAGCTGATCAGGGAATGGAAATGGAAGGTGATTTTGATGGGGAGATGTTCGATCTACCAGAAAAACCACAGGATGACAACGAAATTGAGGAACAAGAGGGAGAGGAACTAGATACAGAAATGGGGGATGACAAAAATAAAGATGACCAAGTCGTTGACGAAAAAATGTGGAATGATAGTGATGATGAAGATGACATCAACAAGGACGAGGAGAAATTCGAAGAAGATAGCGGAGTCAAAGGAGACGCTATTGAGGATGCAATGCGAACCAAAGAAGATGACCAAGAAGGAGAAAAACCAGATGACGACGATAACAATCCTTCGAACCAGGATCAACCTGAAAATAATACCGAGGGTGGCCCCGATGAAGGCGAAGATCAACAGGATGACCAAGAAATTAATGAAGATACTGAAGATCGATACGAAGATCACCACGACGTTGATGTACGAGGTGATGAAAACGAGGAGCCTCAAGAAGATGCCGACGACCAAATGCGGTTGGATGAGAATCTTGAACTAGACGAAGGCCAAGATGACGATGATGATGTCACCGGTGCCGAAGACACCGGAGAACATGAGGAGACTGCTTCTCTTCCTGACGGACTTGAAGGTGATGATGATAATATCGGTGAAGATAATTCTCATGACGAAGACGAAAACGAAGAAGCAGAAAATGAGAAGACAGTAAATCAGGCAGAAGGTGCAATGGACTTGGAAAACGAAGAAAGAGATGAGCCAGAAAAGGAGGAGGACAAAATGAATGAGCCGCATATAGATAAATCAGGTGAAGATCCTGCAGTTGAAGAAGCCCACGGTATTCGTTCAAAAGATGGAACCGATGCAATTGCTGAAGATGGCGACGAAGAAGATAAAGATGAAGATTCCAATGATGAAAATGAAGTTGTTGGTAACCCCTCTGGTGGAAAATCAGATGGTAATCAAGCAGAAATGGACGGCAACGATGGTGGTGGATACAGCGAGGATCAGGTAAAGGAAGCAGACGATTCAAAATCGAAGGACAGCCCTCGGGATATTCCCAATCCATTCAAAGATCCGGGGGATGCTTCTAAATTCTGGCACCGAAAACTCAATGTTATTGATTCGAATGAATCTCCAGACGAGTCTGCGGTTGACGACAAAGATATTTCTCAAAAGGAAGAAGACGGTGATTTTGAATATTCTGCAGATCAGAATAATTCAACTCAAGTCCTCGGGGAGGTAACTGAAGAAGAAGCCGTTGAGATGGATCTCGAGGATAATAAAGATGATAAAGATATAGATGAGGATGAGGATGAGAGCGAGCGTCAAAAAGAAAACGCAGAAAACGAGACGGATATGAAGGAACAAAAAAAGACTGACAAACCCCAGTCTCGGCAAAAGAACCCAAAACCGTCTATGAACGAAAAAGAGCAGATCAATAATGACGACCTCAATGAAGAAGGATCCATTATGGACGAAATGATGAAAGACGAATGTGAAAGTGAAAGTGAAGGTATGGAAGTCGAAGAAGACGATGACGATGCCAACACAGGAAGCCATGTTGTGTCTGATCTATCCAAACTACGAGTCGAAGGAGACATTTCGCAGGTTGAAACTAGCACTCAACTTGTTCAAGACGAATATATAGCAAACGTCACAGCCCTTGAAGCCGAGGAAGCTCGATCAAAGTGGCTGAGCATTCAAGGTGAAACGCAAAATTCATCAAGAAGATTGTGTGAAAAACTTCGTCTGGTGATGGAACCGTTGGTTGCGTCAAAACTTCGGGGAGATTACCGTACTGGAAAACGAATTAATATGAAACGCGTTATCGGATATATAGCGAGCGGTTATCGAAAAGATAAAATTTGGTTACGTAGAACAAAGCCTGCGAAGCGCAATTACCGAGTTCTCCTCGCCGTTGACGATTCTGAGAGCATGAAGAAGTCAGGAGCAGGTGAAGTTGCGTTGCATGCGATGGCCACCGTAGCTGTTGGAATGAATCAGCTAGAGATTGGTGAGCTGGGTGTGGCAAGTTTTGGAGATGACATGAAACTCGTTCATCCTTTTCACATGCCGTTTACATCTGAGTCTGGAGTAAGTGTAGTCAGAAATTTCAAGTTTGAACAAAAACGGACCCGTATTGCGATGTGCGTAGAAAGTGCCATGGCGGCTCTTGAAGACTCTGGCGATCAATCTTCTATGCAGCTGGTTTTCCTTATTAGTGATGGTAGGATCGAACGGGATAGCAGATCAGCCTTAAAGCGTTTGATACGGGAGATGGTAGAACGGAACATTCTTCTTGCTATGATAATTGTAGAGGGCGAAGGGAAAAAGAAAGACAGTATACTGAACATGAAAGAGGTCACGTTTGAAAAAGGGAAGCCTGTTGTCAAGCGATTTATCGATGATTATCCATTTCCTTACTATATCGTCCTTGACGATGTTGAATCTTTACCCGAGGTACTGGGGGACGCATTGAAGCAGTGGTTTGAAATGCTTACTCAAATGCAGGCATCGTGATCGAATCAACAAAGATAAAAACAACGGAACAAAAGAGAAATAATTATAGAATTATTCAGCTGATTATATTAAATTTACAGAGG
>Ga0115103_1582039_pt1 | contig 17721 bp, 2 predicted proteins | sample MBTome_2_FD_89643 | JGI IMG/M metagenome (GOLD analysis project Ga0115103, IMG submission 89643) | Marine eukaryotic communities from Pacific Ocean to study complex ecological interactions - MBTS_5May14_M1_3um Metatranscriptome... | ecosystem: Environmental > Aquatic > Marine > Oceanic | place... | reverse complement strand
GTGACATATAAAAAGATCCAGTAAAAGGACATTGAGGTTGAGCCTTTCGCTTTGCGTCGTTGGCAACGACCTCGATTCGAAGATCATTCAGTTCTATTAAAGGAGCGACCGATACGACAATGTCATTATGGAGAGAAATCTCCCCAGGCCGAGAAGAGGCTATCGAGACTCTGGTGGATATGGATCAGGGCGATTTCTATCGTGCGTCCCGGGTGTTGGAGGAATCAGTCCCCCAAGCCCTATCAATGCGACCGAATTTAGTTACCAAAGCAGCTCTAATCGACCAGGCTTCTGCGCTTTCAAAGTATGAAGTGGACGATCACGAAAAATACGACGCCCTCTTCGGAAGCAGTAAGAAGAGTAATCGCATTCCGTCGAACTTTTCTGGGCAACGACTACAAACTCCGGTTTCGGAGACAAACAAGTACAGGATTCTGCGCCACCACTCTAAAATAATGGCTGCCAAAAAGAAGAAGTTAGATGCCACAAATAGACTTAGCTCTAGCAATCTCTCCCCGTCACCCCGGCTGGTTGCAGCGTTGAGACGAATATACGAGAAGCCCGGGGTTGCTGCATCTGGGAGTGGCGAACAATTCCCTGCTTGCTTCAAGTCGCTATTGAACTCAGTAACAAATTATCCCTATATTTCTGCTCAAGAAGAAACGGAGACGGCAAAAGCGGCAAGCTCACCACCACCAACAATGGCAGGTACTATCACGGCTTCTGGTACCAGCGCAAAAGAAACAGCGTACGCATTGGAATCGTTGATTGTCTCTTTGTGCAAAGAAAGTTCGTCGTCGGCTCCTTCGCCATCTTCCGCTACATTTGAACATGGTTTGTTGATAACCATCTTGTCGATCTTGATGGAATACGATGTCAGGGATGAAGACGACCCAACATCTCAGGAAGCGTCGATGAAACGTAATTCCCAAGAGCAACAAGGTCAACATCACGATGCAACCAATGATCCAATTATTGTACCCTCATTGCAAGTGGGGTCGCTGATGTCTCTGTTAAAGACCGACGAAGATAGCAACACAGTATCAAGGCAGTTAGATAACGACCTCATTTCGTACCTGGGAGAAGCCGCTGCAACTTATGAGGATCGGATTGAAATTCAAAAGATACGCCTTTGGAAGCGTTTGTCTGTTGACAAGGAGAGTGGTGGGAAAAATGATTCGGCAGCAGCAGGGGGGAAATCACAAGATACTGCTGGTGGGTTTTCCTCATCCTCGTTTACTACTCCAGCTCCTGCATCGCTTAGAAGTCCTCAACCGGTGGTAGATACTCCAGCCACACCGGATGCGCTAGCAACCGAGATTTGTCAAGAAGAAATTGAAGGGTCCGACGAGGCTCTGAGCGCAGCTGTCTTTGAACACATCATAGCAGCGGTGACTGGAGAAGGAAGTCCTTTGTATACAGAGAATGATGAAAATGACGACAATGTTGCGAGCGCAAGCGATGGTAGCGATAATGATGATATTGATTCTCAGCTAGATACCGAACCTGGAGCACAGCAACAAATGATTTCAAATGATATCGAAGATGACGTCGATGCAGGAGGCGCCGATGACGAAGTTGAGGAGGACGCAGACGAGAATGTTTCGTCGTGTTCATCTTCGTCGTCCTCCTCATCGTCTGGCTCCGATGCAGAACCCGAGAACGAAGCCAATTACGAAGCAGTTGACGATGATGAAGCAGATGATAGCATAATTTTGCGACAAGCATTGGCCCTTAGTATGGTGGAAAACACAGAGTCATATTCTACTCGGATTGATGTATCTACAATTGACGAGGACACTAGTTCTGTAACAGCATTGGGTGGACGTCATTTGGGCCCTGTAACTCCAGTTATGAAAAGCCCTCTTTCAGAGGATGAGGATGAGGATGACAGTGATCAAAAGAGCGAGGAGAGTCCTTTGCCAACTATGCCTACCCCTCCGATACTAAACGTAAATGACGATCTTGCTGACGATCGAGTGCAAAGGGATTCAAAGTCATTAGACCCAGCTGCTTTGAATGCTTTTGGTTCCATTCCAGCCTCAAGCGTTTTGGTCCAATTGCTAAGTTACATGAATGCTACCATGGAACACCGCAAATATACGAAAGTTGAAGGGCGCTCGACCAATTTGCGAAGGAAAGCCATGAAAGCCAACACAACTTCAGGTGGAATAGGATCGTCCTTATTTGCACCGGAATTCCTATCTTCCAAATCAGAGTTGTCAAATGAGAAAAGTAGTAATGCTATTGCCACATCGTTACAACTGTTGGTTTCTTTATTCTTGCTGACAATTGACATCAGGAATGGTGCCATTGATGATCTTAAGCGAGCTGTAGCACAGGAAAAACAGTCTTCACAAGATGATAATGGTGATAGAAGCAATGAGGAAGGGGACGACCCTGCCATAGCGTTGGGATTATTGTCGTACATTGACGAAGAGAACCCAGACTCGAAAGCATCCCTCGAGACCCTTGAAGCTAAAGGCATGAGGCGAAAAGCTGCAGCGGCTGCGCACGATGCTGCAGCTCTATCAAAATCTCGTCGAAAGAGGACAAATGCATGGAAGAAACAGGTTGAATTCTTTTCTCAATGCTGCTTCTTGTCAATGGAAAGTCTTCGCCTTTTTTTACAGGGTGTAACCAGAGATTGGTTACGTAAACACGAAGGGGTATCAGCAACCGATTGCCACAAATTATTGCCAACTAGTGTCATCTCTAAATTGTCGATCGGTCTTGCATCACTATCATCAACTGGCATCATAAATTCGCTCCATACTCTTTTTGCTGGTCACAGTGACGTTAACGACGCAGAATCTATTTTTTTGCATACGAAACTCTACAAAAGCTCTATTCTGCTCTGGGGCGAAAGTGCACCAATCGTATACCCATCACTGTCCGCACAGATTGAGGTATTGCGGTCTTTGCTTGAAGAATGCTCTTCAAAACATTATCAAGGCTCCAAGCAGAATCGATTACTGGATAATCTACCGTCTCTACCACTTTCAGATTCAGAACCATCCATTCACAGATTGCAAATTTTAAGTAGACGTTTGCGTGTCAGTGATTTACTTGACCGCTTTGTGTCTGGACCGACTTATATGCCTGCAGGCGAGGTTGTATCAAAAAGTGAAAGAGGAGAGAAATTATTCGAGATTGGGGAGCCTAATTGTGCACGAGCTGTGATCGATGCAATCGGATCAACTTCTACTGCATCGGCTGGTTTGAAGCGCGAGCTTCAAGGCATTTATCTTGCCTTGTGTCATCGATACCATGTACGGGTTTTGCTTTGGGATAGCCTTGCCACAACTAGCAAGACAGAAATAATCGACTCTTCTAACTCTTTGACTAACTCTCCAGCAGAGACATTGCGTGTTTGCTACAGGGATTCCAACAAAATCCAATTCGATAGCACCAAGTGCTCAGACAGCATGTCTATCATATCCAATCCAGATGTCTCAGGCTCTTCATCACCTTCCTCCTCCATTAATCAACGAGCGTCGAAGGTATGGGGAACAGTCCTTGCATCTACAGCATTCTCGCCGAAAACTGGGGTCCATCGTTGGGCGATTCGGCTTGACAAATGCGAACGTGGCCATGTATTCATTGGTGTTGCTACCGCACAGGCCACTTTGCGATCTTATGTTGGCGGCGATAAGTATGGGTGGGGAATGATCGGGACGCAGGCGCTTTGGCATGATCGCCGCAAAATCCGTGGCGATTATGGTGCGACATTCCGGACCGGTTCAACAATCATTGTAACCTTAGATACCGATGCTGGAACTATCGCTTATAGTTCATGGAAAGATAATTCGGCTAATAGTTCTTACTCCGTCGATCAAGCGGTCCAACATATATCGTCGTCTCGTCGACAGGGACAGGGACAAGGAGTTGGAATGGTCGAGGATTGGGGTGTAGCATTTGAGGGTTTGCCTCTCGATTCCAGGCTTTACCCAGCTGTTGGTCTTTATCAGAGGGACGATAAAGTCACATTATTGTCAGTAGAAACAATAGGTGGTTCTCGTGGTCGAACTGGAGGTATGACTGATTCGACAGCTGGTCTCTGTTATTACCCATGTTCTTCAATTCCTTCAGACACCGCGGACGAAATAGTTTCTTTTGGAGAAAAGGTGAGGTCCTTTAACGACAAAGTCCAATTAGATGGCATGCAGTATGTGAGTAATTCACTCGAATGCATCGTAAGGGGCATTCAGGAAGGAACGGATGAATTTTTATGGAAATCTTTATTACCAAGTTTAGCATCTGCAATCTGTTTGTTTCCTCGGTCCATACCAGTTATTTCGAAACGCTTTGGTTTGGCATTAATTTCCGAATTATCGAAATCAATTCAGAAGTTAGAGGGCTTGAAACAATCTAGTTTGCTTTCGCAAGAACTTTTTCATCAGGGGCTTGAAGAAGGAAAGTGGACCATTCGAGCCACGGGCTCGTCCGGATCAAATTCAGATGCTGAAGAGTATGTAGTCGATTTAGTTGCTTCGACTGAAAATTATGCTTCAATAGGATTTGAAGGAACAGGCGTCGGAACAATCGGGAAATCAAAAAATGGTCTCGTGGCGATAGTCGGTACCGTCAAAGGCTCTTCGGTGCATTTCGTCGAAGAATGGACGGATGCAAATGATGAGGGATTTTCTTCCATTACTAGCGAGGACTCGTCTTCTTCCTGTGTGGTGAATGCAAGATTGAGCCTTGACGGTAAGAAATTTGAAGGCGCCTACCACAATATTCAATTTGGCACCACTGGGCATATCGCCGGCTTGTTATGTGAAGATGACTCGACGAAAGCGCCTCTGTTCCATTCGAAAGAAACACCGCGAAATGCTGATTTTCCCTGCGGGGGCGTGGCAGGAGAGGCCTTACTTTGCCTCGCTCATAACCACTTGGCTTCAATAATTGGGGACGATTCAATACATGACAATCTGCAGAGCATAGATCGACCATCATCGAAATTGGCACAAGAAGAACGGGCATTCCACTCAAGTAAATTAAGGAGTTGCATAGTGTCGAAGACGTTTGCTGAAACTTCATTAACCTCAACCGACGACGACATTGCACAGCATATTCAGGACCTTAAACAATTCTACTTCGGATCAGACACCTATTGCAGTCATAAATTTTCGCGAGCAATTGATGTGTTAGTTGGAGAGCTGTGTTCATCGACGGTTGACAACTCTTCCTGGGTTGGAAAAGAAACAGCCGCGCATGTGGAAAGTATGGATACTGATATGTGTGCGAAGTGTTCCGGTACTGGTTCACTTTCGGCTTTATGTCCTGTCGAGTATCGTCGTGCACGTCATCTTATAATATGTGCCATAATGGTTCATTACCGAAAAGGGATAACCGAAGCCAATGACTCCGACTTAAAGAAGATTTGGACGTGGTCCTTAAAGTTGACGGAAGATGGAGTTCGCCTTGCAATAGCCAATAATAATGATGTACCGATGAGAAAGAAGGCTGCGGAATGCTGCCTCCTCTTTTGCAGCATTTCAGAATTGCTCCTTAGCCTCGATACGTCTTATTCGACTCAAAAAGATATTGATATAGATCAAATAGGTGCGGATTTCTTGAGACTTTATAAGCGCGTCTCATCCACGACAGACCTCGATTTATTAAGACAAGAATTTCGTCGATCCACCAGAAAAGCTCTTCTGCGACTGATTCCAATCAATCAGATTTTGACTCTTCTTGAATCATCTTACAATTGTTCTTCTACCGTCGAGTCTCTGCTAGTTGGAGTTCCGAGATTGCTTGGTCGGGGTTACATCGATTCAATGAGATCACGATCAGAATACGACGACACTCATTCATACGGAGAACTAGGGTGTCACTATTTATCGAATACTTCTGGAGGAGCTGGTAGCCTTCGCCAATTGCTTCGAGACAGTGTTCACAAACTCTTTAATGTCATTTGTAGCCTGGCTGAAGATGGTATCGAACGAAGAAAGGAAGATGCAACGTCTGAATCATTTGTTTCACTCGATTCAATGATGTTGGCTTGCATCCCTTGTTTGACAATTGTACTGCGCAGGGAGGATATAAAATCGTTCGTGCTTGAGAGTAAATTGTTGACTCTTGTACCTTCGATTCTAAATACCCATAGGCGATATCTAACGTCTTACGATACAATGACACCTTCGGAAGCTGAGGAAATTTCGGTCATCAATAGTTTACACAATATTAGTCACGCTGAAGTTGCAAGAGCTATACTAAGGGCAACTGTCGCTCTAATACACGTGATATCATTTCAAGCGTGGAACATGTCGTTTGTTGATACGAGCTCAGAAATTGCATTAGCTTCCGCTTGTCTGGAAGTTGTATTTAATGAGTTTCAAAGTTTGAACCCTCTTGTCAAGGATGCTGCGAAGAAGTCAACGCTCGACATAGAACATCACCAGAGGCAGGTTCAGTGGGAAAGATTTTGCGAAGAATACACGAGTGCTGATTCAGCACGGAAGCATATCATGAACGCAAAGGTACACCATCATCAAGTTGGTAGGTCTGGTGCAAGATTTATTCAAGAGAATGGTATACCACCGGTAGTCCAGCCAAGTAGCCCGTCAAAAACCCCAGGAACACGTAGACTTTCTTCATCCCAGAATATACCCGAGAAATTCGTCAAAGCTCAAGGCTTATTCAGCCATCAGTATATTTCACACTGGATACATATTCTAGTTGCATCGGTAGATTCCAAAATTGCAATAGACGCAATTATACAACACCCTGGTTGGATCGCGACACTTCTCGACGCCATCGAGATAAAAATGGATGTCGTAGATGACGGAACAATTCTCAATTCAAAACCCGATGATCATTCCGTTCAGTTACCCGCTAGATACAGATGCCGTATTTTACGTCTTTTGCATCCACTTCTCGAAACATTGCCACCGTCAGAAAATATTATCAAAAGTCTCTTTCACCTTGCTGGCTCAAGCTGTGGAACGGTCACTTTAAGTCTTGACGAAGACGAAGGGATGGTTTCGCGGGAGGCGGTATCACTGCTCCGACGTCTCCATTCCCCTACCCAGATTTCCTGGCGAGCTCATATCAATAGTACATTGCATGAAATTCTTGTGACAGACGCTTTTCCTGCTGAAATCCACGGTAGAATCGGTGTGCTCTGTTTCTTGAATGGTTCCATTGACGCTATAAAAAAAGGGACTCGTGTGCTGCTGAAGCCACCTGCAGCAGTCCCCCTATCAGCAGATCGACAGTCTTTATCTAGCAGCAAAAGCCATTCAAACGCATTTTCTCTTGTAAATTCTTCACCTCACCACTTGGTAGGTAACGGCACAGAAGGGGTGGTTGCAGGCCTATGTCGTTATCAATCTTCTGCTGGGATTGTGAGTAGCATTGACGCAAAAAATGGAGTCTGCGAAGTAATTCTTCTCAACAGAAACAACAAGAGCCTTCAGAATCCAGAAATTTCTGTCGAACAAAGATCAATGAACTCACGACATGCTCTGCAAGTCCGAGCTTTAAGAAGTCCCATGACAGATGTAGTTCAGTCACAAGAAGTTCCAATTTTCATTGACGAATCAATAATGGTTGGAAAACTCGTATCCAGTCTTCTTAGGGAGTCTCTTCACGTTTTACAGAGTGTGAGGCATAGTCCGGAACGTTCTGACGATTCATTTCAGCTCTCTGACATACGGTCTGGCATGGTTGATGTTATATATGCGCTCATGTCGTTAAGGTCTACAATTACTCTTCTCTCTGATGAGAAGATTGTTTCGAACTTTCTCAAAGATGAGCAATCACGAAAGGTTATTGCTGAAGCGCTTCAGCTTGCATTTCCAGACGATAAGTCATCGGAAGAAAAATGCGACTTGATGGTAGGGGCGAAGGATGTATTTTTGTCTTCCTTTCCGATACATGAAGTTAGACTGTTACACATTATATCTCTGTTTCGTCGCCTAGGTTTCGAAGACAGTGTTCTCGAAGATACCCCGAAAAGTATGTGGGATGCAAGATTGCATGATATCAAGAGCATAGTGGAACGAGAATTTTCTAAAAGTTCTGACGAAGGCAAAGACGAGGATTTTACGACTTCACCGAGCGACGCTGGCAAAAATTCCGAGACACCTCCTGCAGCAACTGCATCCGGTAGATCTACAGGAAACACTTCTGGAAGAGTTGAGTCATCGGGGAGTCGCCCGCCATCTCAATCCACGGCTGCGAGCGACAACAGCGAAGAGGAGGAAGAAAGCGAAGTGTCTGCTACGGCTGTAGCTCATTTACGCGAGGCGGCGATCGCTCAAATGGCTGAACTTGGATTACCTAGGTCGTGGTCTGAATTAGCGTTGCGAAGAACAGGGGGAACAAATATCGAGGCTGCTGTCCACTTCTGCTTAGAACGTGGAGGGGAGATGGAACGGCTTCTGGCTGAAGAACGAGAAAGAGAGCGACAGTCCTCTGGAGCAGGATCTAGTCGACGACGCACTACTCGTGCAGAAGCTTCGGGCCATTTCCTCCGTCAGCTGACGGAAATGGGATTTCCCAGTCGATGGTGTGCTGAAGCTCTCAATGCAACCGGAAACAATGTTGACGAGGCTTTGACCTGGATATTAACGAATGGCGAGAGACTTAGTGCATTAGATGAAGGTATGGAAGAAGATGACGAAGAAGAAGATGACGAAGAAGAGGATCATTATGGCGACGACGAAGAAGATGATGATGACGACGACGAAGATAGCCAAGCATCGAACGATCGACACTCGTCTTCTAATGATAAAGAAGAGTGTGCAAAACAGAATGATGAAGTGGATGAAATCAGGTCTCGTTCGCTCGAACAAGAAGGATGGGCAGGCTCTGTCATTCCCTTGAGATTTATTTCCGGACGCTCCATCATTGATCAAAATACTTTAACTATATCTGGTTTACCATCGGGAGGATTCTCTTCAGTAGGATCCAAGGGCGTTATGTTAACGTCAGGCAAATGGTACTACGAAGCTATCCTCGAAACAGCTGGATGTCTCCAAATTGGATGGGCAGATGGAAGTTTCGCAGGGCATTGCCATTCTGATCATGGCGATGGATGCGGTGATGGACCCAGTTCCTGGGCTTATGATGGGTGGAGAAGATACCGTTGGCATTCGATGGCAACAGAATGGGGCTGCCGCTGGGGCGAGGGAGATGTTGTTGGTTGCCTAGTTGATATGGATGAGGGCATAGTATCTTTTACATTGAACGGGAAAGCTGAAGAAATTGGTATGGGAGTTGCATTTTCAGGCCAAGGATTCCGTCCTTGTGGTGGGGTGTACGCATGCGTTAGCTTTAACAGAAGGGAGAAAATTCGACTCACTTTTGGTGGACCAGGTGGTGCTGCTTTCCAGCACCCTCCCCCGCCTGGATATCGTGGCGTCGGCGAGGCTGTGCTACAGTGCGTGAAAGAAAGGGACGTGTTGATTTCAAAAGAATCCTTACTTGGTATTGAATCTGAAGGCTATTGTAAAAAACGATTCTTATGCGATTTTTCAGACGGAGAGCATGGTCATGAATTGATGGCTTGGGCTCATCGATATTACGGCTCTGATGCCTCGGTACATCTAGGATCTGGACGCTCGAAGCACTCGAGCACTAATCCGAAAAGCTCCTCCGCCTTGAAGTTTGCGGAGAACACTATTGCATATTGTTTAGCTCGACGTATTAGGGTTGAATGGGCGAAGTGTGGTTCAGTGCTGCGTTCGGGTAAACCTGATGGCGAAGTTCCAAGAGATGGTACACAACTATTGGAAGAAATGAAAGGTGGTTTTCGTTTGGCCGGCGTAAAAATGCGCAAGCAGGTATTAACAGAGGCGATGATCCTATCTTCTTTGATTACCCGAAAATTATTACTGCACGTTATCGTTGCAGCAGGTGAAAGTTTTGATCCTGAGACATTTTTGGTGTCAGACAAATGCAGGCAAGAGAGTGCCCTTCGTTTTTGGAATATGATCGAGTCGAGTGCAAGTTTACGTTCTGCTGGATGGGTTGGAGAGGCAGGTGCGATGGCAATAGCTGCGGAGGCACTGGGTTTAGGAATCTCAAGCGCCGAAAGTAATCACTCTCGACTCTCGATTATAGAAAAAGCCGGTTTCGTTTCAGTTGGCGATCTTGACGAGGGAATTTTACTGCCTGCCGGAGGCTTTATCCAAATTTTGAATTCAGTCATGGACTGGGATATAGACAGAAATACTGTTACATCTACAGGAAGCACTCTGATCGCAAGTGCTGAAGCTGCAATCGGCAGTGACGGTGGTGGGGGCGTTTTGACCTTCTTATTAAAAGGTCTGCAAGCAGCAGTAATCAAATCAGAGGACTTTCGACGCGTCGTAATTGCCTGTATTAGGCGTTCAGTAAGGAAGCTAGCTGTGGTTGAGTATGAAAATGATGATTCTACTTCTTCTGAGAATGTAAAAGAGGACGAGGATTTGTCTGAGAGGAAGGCGAAAATTGAAAAAGATTCTGGACCGCATCCCGACGCCCGCTTAGTATCATTTTTGACTGGACTCCTTCTGAGCAAGCCTGTCGCGAAGGATGCAGATAACTTCATCGACATACAAATTGAACTGTTCGAGGCTTGGAGCGTAGGTTTACTCTCCGCTTCGCTGCCGTGGAGAATGATCTGTGCCTTGACAGCAGCCGGTATATTAAATCAGTGCCCAAGAGCACTATCAGAAGTCGTGAAATCTTTTCCGACTTTATCGCGTTACTATGCGCGCCTTCGGAGCACGGTATCTCGCAGGATATGGAAGGAAAGAGCTGCTGTTCCTGTTTGCTCTCGTTATTCTCAAGCAATGGTAGAACTCCTTTGCAGTGTAACACGAGCGATAGGTAACGAAAAAGTTATCCTACCTATTTCGTTCCTTGCTACGTGGGAAAAAAACGAAGTGGACGCTGCGACGCCCCTTCCTATGCCTGAGACAAAGAATGGATACGACTGGGAGGTTGAAGATGGCTGGGTTTCGAGTGATCGCGGTTGGGAAATCTGGACTGGTACAATCGAACGATTTGCCGTTGACTGGAAAACTCCATCGCGATCAGCTGTCCGTACACTAATGGAAGGTGGAGATGGACCCCCTATGTTGCGAGAAGGATGTGTTGTAATTCGAGGTATTGACTGGAATGAATCGAAGTATGGGAACGATGATGGGAAAGATAGCTACGACCGTGAAAAAGAGAAACGCGACGAAGAAAAGAAGAGCGATAAACACTCGTTAGAAACTAGCGAAGAATCTCAAGGTGATAGCCTCGTGAATGCAGAACAGACGAATGATCCAGTAGAGGACGCTGGAATAGATGGGAAAGAAACTCCAGTAGCTGCAGAAGAAGTCGAAACAAATGAGTCTTCAAGGAAGAAAAAGAAGAAACATCTAAGCCCAAAACTACCGATCGGAACAGTTCTTTCGATTGAACCTTGGAACGGCATTCCTGGAATGGCTCGACGAGTTAGATGGCATATCACTGGAACTGAAGGTATTTATCGATTTGGTGGAGACGGTGGATGCTACGATATTAGCCATTTAGAGGTCAATGATAGAGAGACCCGAATCCGAAAACGCCATCCATTGCCTGAGAGTGCAGAGCAATGTGCATCACGACATGGTTTTGGAGTGGCAAGATGTCAGAGTGTTGTACTTCGATTGCGGCCATCGCAAAGAACCGAGAATAAAAACGGAGAAGTTGCGCTTTACAGGGATGGAATATTGGAGTTGCCTGAGTTTGGATCTGGGATATATGTTCACTGTGCTTTCAAGCCAGATGGCTCGTTTGTCGTGGAAGAAAAATATCTACTCTATGGATCGAAAGATTCTGGCTGGCAAGCAAGATTTGGAAAACCAACCTTTGTCCCAGGTACTGTTGTGACACTCAGTCCTTCGATTTCAGAAGTGGGATTGTCGCAGGCTGATATTGACAATAAGTTGCCAAATCAGTCATTATTTGAAGAGTATGTTGGTACTTCAACGTACGATGTGGACAGCCTTAGAAATCGTGAAGACGGAAGCCGAATTCAAGTTACAAGCGAGTTGCGCATAACTCGCGGTCGACGTGCTACTATTGATGATTCTTTTCCACCATTGAGATCCTTAGTAGGAGCGCCAATGCCTCCGCCCATGCGTTTTGATCGGGATTTCCATGCTTCTTCCCTCTCGTTATCATGCGAAGGTAGAACGTTAGCGTGTGTATCGTCAGATGGGAGAGGAACTGCATTCGGAAATGTTGGGTTCTCTAAGGGCGTACATTATTGGGAAATTAAACTCGAACAAGCGGATATTGGGAGCGTTTTTATTGGCGTAGCCGAGAAACCAAATAAAAATGGTTCAGGATCTTCTCATTCTCACGATAGGCCACTGCATCTGAATAGATGGCATGGATGGGGTTTTGTCAATTTTAGGGCTACATATACCACAGGAGCCGAACGGATATATGGAGCACATTGTCATGCTGGTGATACAATTGGCGTGTTGCTTGATTGTGACTCCGGCCGAATTAGCTTTTTCTTTGACGGGCTCAAATATGGCGAGCATATCCTTAATGATTTAGGATGCGCATTCGAAAAGATTTCTCCTTTTGGATTCGATGGAAACGGTAGTGGTGGAGCTGGGCAAGGCGCATCAAACGGCGTTGAAGTAGGTCGAACTAGTAGAAATCCCGCGCAAGGCTCCGTGAGGCCAAAGACACTTTGGCCTGTTGTTGGTCTTAGAAATCAAGGTGATCGAGTGAGCTTTTCATCGAAATGGAGCTCGAGTTATGGTGTCGATAGCGCTTCTACAGTTCGAAATATACTTGCTACCGATGAAATCATACACAATCTTTCGAAAGCTATGGAAAGAGCAGAAACTGTGAATGTGAAAGTAAGTGTCGAATTGCCTCGTTGGTTCGTCAATGAAGCCTTCACTGAATATAAACACTGGTGTTCGAATTCGTGGTGCAGAGCAATCACACGTGGAAGTGGACCATTTCCTTTGACGACTTTTGGTCTTGACGTCGACCTAGATTCGTCTCTATTAGCATGTGCTTCTGCTAGTGCACTCCTCGGTTTGAATCGTGCTCTCCTGTCCGGTGATCACGTACGTCTAAAAAGAAGTGCTGGTAGAATCCTCGAACTTGCTGAAGAAGCCGTTGTTTTGGGCTCCTGTCAGGGCAGACTTTATTACAAGATTGTTTCACAGAAAAGTGAAGGAGGGAGTCTAACTGAAGGTGGTGGGCGTGCTTGGTTTTGGGATGAAAGCGAACTAGTGGACGGACTTGAATTAATTAATGGCTCAAAGGCAAATGATGTCGTGTTACCTCTGATGGATCGATTTCGATGTACCTCATCTGGGGGTTTGAAAGTAGTTTACGACGGTGGCGCAGTTATTCGATCTGATATTGAAATCTTTGAAGGGTCACTGAATTTAGGATCTATACCAATTGGAACAGTTATCCCTAAAGGTAATGTTCTCGAGAGGCGTGTGAATGCATGCGGTGTTATTCGTTATCGCGTACGATTTGAAGAACTAGAAGGATGGGTTAGTTCTAAAATTCGTGGTGGAGAAGAAGAGTCAATTGTGGTTCCGAATCACCTACCGAAGGAAGATGATACCGAAGAGGAGGCTCCAAAATCTTATTCAACTTCGGGAGAGTGTGCTTTAGAATGGTGGAAAAATTATCACGAGATTATTGGTATTCAAGAAGACGAACGAAGGATCGATCTTGCAATTGACAGTATTGCCTCTTTTGAAAGCGTTGCTGCTGAAGGTGTGATAGATGGATTCCCTGAAGTGCGGTCAGATGCTTTCCTCGCCCGTACAGTTAGTTCCATCTGCGACTTTTGCGAAGGAGGAAACCCTTTAGATGCGCCTTTTGATCAGGTTGCATCTGCCATAGGATATGCAATTTCCTCTTTCGATGGGAGGCCAATCGATGGGACAATTTCCAGTTCTTTACAAGCAAATCAGGCAGCTTCTACTGCGTTCGAATTGTTGGGAGTACAAAAATTGCCACGTTTGCAAGCTATTATGGCACGTATTGCTATGCTCAGGGCCCTCAATCGACGTGCTCGAACTGCTCTTCCATGGTTGTCTGTCCGTCCGTGTCAAGAGGGCTCGGCGATTTTAGGCGGGGTGTATGGTCACGGTGCTTCAATTGACCGCGCAGGGCGGGGTTCGAACAAACAGTTACTCTCACGTTGGGTACAGCTCCCTTCAACTGCAAAAGACATACGGAATGTGCGTAGCATGTTATTTACCAGTGTGAAACAGGATCTCTTGCGGAGCATCACGGAGGCTACTACTACCCCAACGCCACTCTCACATGACGAATATGAGCTTCCTAGAGAGATAAGGACCGTTCGGATTAATCGCCTAAGAGCTCGTCGCGTGATGTCAGGAGACGATGTAGAAGCAAAACGAAAGTACAGTGTTTTTGCCCAACTTCAAGATGAGACTAAGGCGTGGGGCGGAGCTGCGTTTAGGAGAGGATTTGTAGCTAAGGGCCATGGTGGACAGAAACGAGCATTCAAGATGAAATTGATTGGTGAGGGTGTGAACGATTATTCAGGGCCGTATCGGGAAGCCTTTACAGATGCGTTAGGCGAGATTCTTCAAATCGATACGAATGGGAATGGGAGTTTGGGTGTGTTCGATCCAACCCCGAATAATGTGGCTGATATTGGAGAAAATAGAGGATTGTTCATGTTTTCTCTGAACAAAACCGATGCTTCAAAAATTACCGATGTGAAAAAATCAATGACAAGTACAGAGAGATCAATACGATCAACTTTCTCAACTTTGATAACAGCTGGTGACGAATCGTCTCGAGAGGTCGAAGAAGCACTTGTCTTCTTAGGAAGACTAGTAGGAACGGCATTTCGTCATGGCATTCCACTGGATCTACCACTTCCGATGGAATCAGTTTGGAGAGCGATGGTTGAGGAGGAGAGTAAACACGATGGATTGAAAGAAATAGATTTCCTTGCACACAACCAGAGCGATTATGAAGAAGAAACAATGTTGCTATCATGGCAGCATAGAATGTTGAATTCCTTTATTGATGGAATCTCGAGCGTTTTACCTGTGGAAATCTTCTCTATTTTAACTGGCGAAGAGTTGAGAGATTTATTTTGTGGGAATCCTGATATTGATGTTGACATGCTACGCAGGGTTGTCGAGTATGAGGGATACAACGAATCAGATCAAGTTATCCAATACTTTTGGGAAGTTCTTCGAGAGTTGACAAACGAAGAACGGAAGCGCTTCTTGCAATTTGTATGGGCACGGAATCGTCTACCAATGAAAGAGTCAGATTTTGATGCGCCATTTAAAATCCAAAAGGATAACGGAAGCGACGGAGATCAGGCACTTCCGAGTGCGAGTACATGCTTTTTCTCGTTGTCTCTTCCAGAGTATAAAAGCAAAGAGCACTTGAGAAAAAAACTACTCTTTGCCATCAACAACGTAACCACCATGGAGACTGACTTTCAGACAAATAGTGCGGAAATCGCAGAAGGATACAGGGCATTTTGATTTATATAAGGGCTAATGCAAGGAGCAAACGATAAACAACCTGTACATTTTAGACACCAGAAACAGAAATCAAATACATACTTTTTTATTCGCAAACTCGAGATATTACAAAGGAATTATATTTTGAGAATCTCGTGCGTTGCTTTCCAGTTGAAAACCAATTGATTTCAGAGGCTGGGCAATAGCTGAACGCCTCATCCACGGCCATGGTATCTGAGTTCTAGACATAAATTAATATCACAATGATTATTTGTAAAATCTATCCACTTATCTCGAACACTCTAGTATCCACCGTAGTGGTTGGAATAGTCCACCCATCTGGAAGCACCTTGGGATCTATTTTAACCTTAATTCGAATCGATCGGTAACATAGTATTTAGTACGGAGATCAATGAATGGAACAGAAATCAATTGAAATTCGTCAGAAAAAAATGTTGTTAGGTAATGAATGCTATTGGTCATGGATTTTGTTGTAGCCCAAAAATTTCGAAAGATCTTGGCCAACAAGCGGCGACCTTGCCGTAAAGAACGAGGAAGTAGGACTATATGCGATATTCGAAAACAAATACGAACGAAAAATAGTAGCACACGTTATGGCACCGCTCTATCAATACTTGATAATGTCTTGATATTGCTTACATTGAAGACACCCGCCTCACCACTTTGTCTTATTGGTCGTTTCAGATAGGCCACTCGTCTGATTTCCGTTACTATCCGCCCACTGTCCGAACCATACGCCACAACCTTTCGTTCAAAGTCGGGAACGCTTCGTTCTGAAATTGTTGTTTCATAGGTTTTTCCAATTTCAACAATCGCTACAATATTTCCCTTTGAAAATCCTCTCGGCATTGTTTTCAATTTTTGAATTTCGTCGTCACTAATCCCTGGCTGTCCTGCTTTCATGATATCTAGATGTTTGCCACCATCGGGGTAGGTTCTTTGGCCGACCTGTAAGAGCATTTGCGTGCCCTCACTATATTCGGAAAACATTGTTCCGTTTCTGGTCTCCAACGTCTTGTATCCATTCGCTAATAATGCCGCGAACGGATTATTCATAGAAAAACATCGAAATAGTACTTTGTTGGAGGCGTCTTCGCCTTCCCCGACTCGGTCCACGTTGAAAGCCATGGGTTTGTTGTTGTTTTTAAAATCCTTTTTGATCTGAAAAGTGACTTCTTGGCCTTCTTGTATGCTGCTTCGTGGTTCTGTTACTAAATTGTTGAAATGAAAGAAAATTTCCTCGGTTTTCTGTTTCCCGTGATCACTCCTATATTTGATAAATCCAAAATATTTTTCTCGTTTCACTAACTTGATGACACCTTTGTACGTCTTGGACGACGATCCAGAAGCCCTTTCGAATTTTCTCTGTATGTTTATCTTCATTTGTCCGTCCGATTCCACAATGGTATTTGGTGTCTTGTCCCATTCATTTTGATACAAATCCAGTGCTCGTTCGAAAACATCCTTTGTTCTCAATCCATAGGGACAATGAACGCAAAAGACCCCCATTGCCGCCACCGGTTCGCAGTTTCCGTATTTCCCATCGCGTGCATCATCGAAAAACATCATTTCGTGGAACGGCACCTTTGTGCTACGTTGGATTTTAGCGAAATGGTTCGTCTTGATCCCGGGGAAGATTTCAATGGAATCGAACAAATCCCGGAGCTGGAATTGATCGAGTAAATCTTCGGCCCAGTCGACTTTATTGGTGCGAGAGGCAATTGCCAGGATTGGTTTCTTTTCGTTGCTATCGCCTCCGAGATCGGGAAGAATATCTCCCAAGACCTCCTTGGCACCCTCGAAGAGTTCGACGTCTCTGCCCGCCACGGGGATTTCATTGGAACGCTCGAGGTGTCGCAGTTTGTAGAGCTCTGGCGTCCACAGTGTGTTGTCTAGATCAAATACGATCACCCGGGGCAACGCAGAGAGACGACTGCTGCTGCTGCTATTTTCATTCTCGGTCCGTCTCCTGATTCTAGTGCCACGCCCATTGTTTTGGACAATTCTGTTGTGCACGTCCAGATTTTTTCGATGAGATCCAACGACGGAATATTGGAAGCAAACCGCTTGGTCGATGACGACCAAAAGTCCCGACAATATCAACGGGAAAAAGGTTTTCGCAATAGTATTCAACATTTTCTCGTCACCGAATCAACCGTCGATACTGTAGCAATAACGGTTTATTTTGTATTGTACTGCGAATAGTTATTTTTGTTCTGTC
>Ga0115103_1398702_pt1 | contig 18808 bp, 32 predicted proteins | sample MBTome_2_FD_89643 | JGI IMG/M metagenome (GOLD analysis project Ga0115103, IMG submission 89643) | Marine eukaryotic communities from Pacific Ocean to study complex ecological interactions - MBTS_5May14_M1_3um Metatranscriptome... | ecosystem: Environmental > Aquatic > Marine > Oceanic | place... | reverse complement strand
TTTTTATTAAAAAACAGTGATATTCTATTTGATAGTAAATAAAAATGGTTAGTTTTGCATCCCCAAAATAGGGTAGAACATAAGAGATAAACAGAATATAAATGCCAACGATACAACAATTAGTAAGAAAAGGAAGGACTAAAATTACCAAAAAGTCCAAGTCAATCGCATTAGCCAGTTGTCCGCAAAGACGAGGGGTTTGTACGAGAGTATATACTACTACACCAAAAAAACCAAACTCAGCGATGCGTAAGGTTGCAAGGGTAAGGTTAACCAACGGAAACGAGGTCAACGCTTACATTGGAGGTGAAGGGCATAACTTACAAGAACACTCTATTGTTTTAGTACGTGGAGGAAGAGTTAAAGATTTACCAGGTGTTAGGTATCACATCGTTCGTGGTGCATTGGATACTGCGGGTGTTGATGGTAGAACACAAAGAAGATCTAAATACGGTGCTAAAAAGCCTAAAAAATAATTTTAGCGAATAAAAAGAAAAATGAGAAAAAGTCCAGCTAAAAAAAGAAGATTGTTGCCAGATTCGAGATTTAACGATACGATGGTAACACAATTCGTAAACAACATGATGCAAGACGGAAAAAAGTCCGTTGCATTCCGCATTTTTTATGATGCAATGGATGTTGTTGAAACAAGAGTAGAAGAAACCTCTGCGTTAGAGGTTTGGAAGAAAGCTGTTGTAAATGTAACACCTGCTGTCGAAGTTAGAAGTAGACGTATTGGTGGTGCTACCTTTCAAATCCCACAGCCAATTCGTGATTCCAGAAAATTGTCAATGGCAATGAAATGGATGATAGGTTACGCTAGAAAAAGAAATGACAAAAGCATGAGTCAAAAATTAGCTGCAGAAATCGTAGCTGCATTTAAAGAAGAAGGCGCTGCTTACAAAAAGAAAATGGATACTCACAGAATGGCTGAAGCAAACAAAGCATTCTCACATTTTAGATTCTAAGAAAATGGCTAAAAGAGATTTATTATATACAAGAAACATTGGTATTGCTGCTCACATTGATGCAGGAAAGACAACTACCACTGAAAGAATTTTATACTACGGTGGTGTAAGTCACAAGATCGGTGAAGTTCACGATGGTGCTGCTACTATGGACTGGATGGAGCAAGAGCAAGAAAGAGGGATTACAATTACTTCTGCTGCTACTACTTTAAACTGGGACTACAGAGATAAAGAATACCACGTAAATATTATTGATACCCCTGGTCACGTTGACTTTACAGTTGAAGTAAATAGATCCTTACGTGTATTGGATGGTTTAGTTTTCTTATTTAGTGCTGTTGATGGTGTTGAACCTCAATCTGAAACTAACTGGAGATTAGCTGACAATTATAACGTTCCAAGAATTGGTTTTGTAAACAAGATGGACCGTCAAGGTGCTGATTTTTTAAATGTATGTAAGCAAGTGAAAGAAATGCTTGGTTCTCATGCTCTACCATTACAAATTCCAATTGGAAACGAAGAAAACTTCAAGGGTGTTGTAGATCTTATCAATTTCAAAGGTATTGTTTGGAATGAAGATGATATGGGAATGACATTTGAAGAAATTGAAATTCCTGCTGATGTTATCGATGAAGCAAGAGACTATAGAGGGAAATTATTAGAAGCAGTAGCTGAATTTGATGATACTCTATTAGAAAAATATTTTGAAGATGAAAACTCTCTTACTGAAAGAGAAATTCTTCTTGCATTAAGACAGGCTACTATCGCTGGAAAAGTTATTCCAATGATGTGTGGTTCTGCTTTTAAAAATAAAGGAGTTCAGTCAATGTTGGATATGGTAATGGAAATTTTACCTTCTCCAATGGATACTGAAGCTATTATTGGAACAAACCCAAAAACTGAAAGTGAGGAAAGTAGAAAGCCATCAGCTGATGAGCCTTTTGCCGCACTTGCATTTAAAATCGCAACTGACCCTTATGTAGGTAGATTGTGTTTTACTAGAGCTTACTCTGGCGTTCTTGATTCAGGTTCTTATGTTCTTAATACTAGAACGAACAAAAAAGAAAGAATATCTAGAATATTTCAAATGCATGCTAATAAGCAAAACCAAATTGATTCACTTCAAGCTGGTGATATTGCTGCTTTAGCCGGTTTTAAAGATATTAGAACTGGAGATACACTTTGTGCTGAAAAGTCACCTATTGTATTAGAATCTATGGATTTTCCAGATCCGGTAATTGGAATAGCTATTGAGCCTAAAACTCAAAAGGATATGGATAAGTTAGGAGTTTCACTTGGTAAATTAGCTGAGGAAGATCCTACTTTTACTGTTAAAACTGATGATGATTCAGGTCAGACTATTATTTCTGGTATGGGTGAACTTCATTTAGATATTATTTTAGATCGTCTAAGAAGAGAATTTGGCGTTGAATGTAATCAAGGTGCTCCTAGAGTAACTTACAAAGAGGCTATTAAAGATTCTATAACTTCAAGAGAAACGTACAAGAAACAATCTGGTGGTAGAGGTAAATTTGCTGATATGCAATTTGAAATCTCTCCAGTTGATGAAGATTTCGAAGGTGAAGGTCTTCAATTTGTTGACAAAATTAAAGGTGGAGCTATCCCAAAAGAATTTATTCCATCTATTAAAAAAGGATTTGAACAAGCAATGAGTAATGGAGTATTAGCTGGTTATTCAGTAGATACTTTAAAAGTTAGATTGTTTGATGGTTCTTTCCACGATGTGGATTCTGATGCATTATCTTTTGAGATATGTGCTAAGCTAGCATTTAAAAATTCTTGTAAACAAGCTAGTCCTGTTTTACTTGAGCCTATTATGAAAGTTGAAGTAGTAACACCTGAGCAAAACATGGGTGATGTTGTTGCCGACTTAAACAGACGTAGAGGAATCATGCAAGGTATGGATTCTAGAAATGGAGCTGAAGTAGTAAAAGCTAATGTGCCTTTATCTGAAATGTTTGGATATGTAACTACACTTAGAACAATTACTTCAGGTAGAGCAACTTCAACTATGGAATTCTCTCATTTTGCTGAGTGTCCAAATAATATTGCTGAAGGCGTTATAGCTGATGCGAACGGAACTAAAAAATAAAAATAATTCATTGAATAATGAGTCAAAAAATTAGAATAAAATTACAATCCTATGATCACAACTTGGTAGACAAGTCTGCTGAGAAGATCGTAAAGACAGTTAAATCTGCAGGTGCAGTTGTTAGTGGTCCAATTCCATTACCTACACATAAAAGAATTTATACGGTACTACGTTCTCCTCACGTAAACAAAAAGTCTAGAGAGCAATTCCAGTTGTGCGCTCATAAGAGATTAATGGATATCTACTCATCATCATCTAATACCATCGACGCTCTGATGAAATTAGAATTACCAAGTGGTGTTGATGTTGAAATCAAAGTGTGATAGTTTAATTTAAAAAAAAACTAAAGACAAGATAATGTCAGGAATAATAGGAAAAAAAATAGGGATGACTAGCATTTACGATGCAAACGGAAAGAATATTCCGTGTACCGTAATAGAAGCTGGACCATGCGTAATTACTCAGGTTAAATCAACTGAGACGGATGGTTATAATGCCTTACAGTTAGGTTTCGGAGACCAAAAAGAAAAAAGAGTTAACATGCCTAAGATGGGCCACTTTAAAAAATCAGGAACTACACCAAAGAAAAAGTTGGTTGAATTTCGCGATTTTGAAGGGGATCACAAATTAGGTGGTACTATATTAGTCGATATCTTTGAGGAAGGTGAATTCGTTGATGTTGCTGGTACTTCTAAAGGTAAAGGTTTTCAAGGTGTTGTTAAAAGACACAACTTTAGAGGTGTAGGTGATGCAACTCACGGTCAACATAACAGATTAAGAGCGCCAGGTTCTATTGGAGCTGCATCTTATCCAGCACGTGTATTTAAGGGAATGCGAATGGCTGGTCAAATGGGTAACGAAAGAGTAAAAGTCGCTAACCTGCAGGTCGTTAAAATTTTCCCAGAAAAGAATTTATTGTTAGTTAAAGGCGCAGTTCCTGGAGCTAAGAATTCATATGTAATTGTTGAGAAATAATGGAATTAGCAGTTTACAATATCAGCGGTAAGAAAACGGACAAGAAAGTCAAGCTGAGTAAGAGCGTTTTCGAAATGGATCCTAACAATCACGCAATTTATTTAGATGTGAAACAATACTTGGCTAATCAACGTCAGGGTACTCACAAATCTAAAGAACGTGGCGAGATTACAGGTAGTACACGAAAAATTAAAAAACAAAAAGGTACAGGTACAGCCAGAGCTGGTTCTATCAAAAACCCATTGTTTAGAAGTGGTGGACGTGTTTTTGGGCCTCAGCCTAGAGATTATAGTTTCAAGCTGAATAAAAAACTAAAAAAAGTAGCTAGAGCATCTGCATTGTCTACAATGGCTAAAAGCAAAAGCATTACAGTTTTAGAAGATTTCAGTTTTGATTCACCTAAAACTAAAGAATACTTAAATATGTTATCTAACCTTGAAATGACAGGTAAGAAAACATTATTGGTATTAAATGCACCAAACAATAACATCTACTTGTCTTCACGTAATTTAGACAGGACTAATGTTACTACAGCAGCTAATTTGAATACCTATCAAATTATGAATGCAGGAAACATATTGATGTTAGAAAGTTCGGTTAAAGAAATTGAAAATAGTTTAAGTTAAGATTATGAGTATTTTAATAAAACCAATCATAACAGAAAAAATGACTGCCGCTAGCGAACAGTTTAATCGCTATGGATTTGTAGTTGACAGAAATGCCAACAAAATTCAAATTAAAGGAGCAGTCGAAGAAGCATACGGTGTTACTGTAGATGCTGTAAGAACTATGATATATGCTGGTAAAACAAAAAGTCGTTTTACAAAAGCAGGTGTCATCAGTGGTAGAACTAGTCATATTAAAAAAGCAATTGTTCAACTTAAAGAAGGAGATACAATTGATTTTTACAGCAACATCTAATAAGAAATAGAGATGGGAGTTAGAAAATTAAAACCAACCACACCAGGACAAAGATTTAAAGTCGTAAACGATTTTGAACAGTTGACTACAGGAAATAGTCCTGAGAAGTCATTGATCTTAAAAAAGAGTAGATCTGGTGGACGTAATGACACTGGTAAAATGACAATGCGTCATATTGGTGGTGGTCACAAGAAAAGATATAGAGTTATAGACTTTAAGAGAGATAAATTTGGTATCCCTGCTGTTGTCAAAACAGTAGAATACGATCCAAATAGAACTGCTTTTATCGCTTTACTAAACTATGTTGATGGTGAAAAAAGATACATTATTGCACCTAACGGTATAAAAGAAGGTCAGACTGTTGTTTCTGGTGAAGGAGTTGCTCCTGAAGTAGGAAATGCGTTATATCTTTCTGAAATTCCATTAGGAGCTACTATTCATAACATTGAGCTTCGTCCCGGACAAGGTGGTGTTATGGTACGTAGTGCTGGGTCGTATGCTCAGTTAATGGCAAGAGATGGAAAATATGCAATTGTAAAGTTAGCTTCTGGTGAGGTTAGAATGATATTGCAAACTTGTATTGCAACGATTGGAACTGTTTCTAATTCAGAACACAGTTTACAGAATTCTGGTAAAGCAGGACGTAGTCGTTGGTTAGGTCGTAGACCAAGAACAAGACCAGTAGCGATGAACCCTGTCGATCACCCAATGGGTGGTGGTGAAGGTAGAGCTTCAGGTGGACATCCAAGATCCAGAAACGGTATACCAGCTAAAGGTTATAAAACAAGAGCAAAAAAGAATAAGTCGAATATTTATATCGTTGAAAAACGTAAGAAATAAGAATAGATTATTATGGCAAGATCGCTAAAAAAAGGACCTTATATCCACTTTAAACTTCAGAAGAAGGTAGAAGCAAATTTATCTTCTGGTAAGAACGGTGTGATTAAAACATGGTCACGTGCATCAATGATTTCTCCTGAATTTGTAGGACAAACAATTGCTGTGCATAATGGGAGACAATTTGTCCCTGTGTTTGTAACGGAAAATATGGTTGGCCACAAGTTAGGTGAGTTTTCACCAACTCGTACGTTTAGAGGTCACGGTGGTAATAAGAAAAAATAGTTAGATAAATAATTATTATAATGGGAGTTAGAAAAAGAAACAAAGCTGAAGTTTTAAAGGCATCTAAGAAAGATGTTGCCTTTGCAAAGCTTAACAATTGCCCTACCTCTCCACGTAAAATGAGGCTAGTAGCCGATATCATTAGAGGCGTGGATGTAGACAAGGCTTTGAACATTTTAAAATTTAATCCAAAAGAAGCATCATCTCGTTTGGAAAAACTTTTACTGTCTGCTTTGGCAAACTGGGAAAGTAAAAACGATGGCGCTCGCATGGAAGACAACAATCTTTTTGTGAAAGAAATCACTGTCGATAGCGGTAGAATGCTGAAGCGTATTCAGCCTGCTCCACAAGGACGTGCTCACAGAATCAGAAAAAGATCTAATCATGTGACTTTAGTATTGGGTAGTAAAAAAGAAGAAAACCAAACAGCATAATGGGACAAAAAAACAAATCCAATAGGTAATAGATTAGGTTACATCAAAGGATGGGACTCTAATTGGTATGGCGGACGTAACTACGGCGACAAAATCGAAGAAGACAACAAGATTAGAAAATACATCGGTGTTCGTCTTTCTAATGCAAGTGTTGCTCGTGTAGTTATTGAGCGTACTCTTAAAATGGTAACTATAACTGTTCATACAGCTAGACCTGGTATTATTATCGGTAAAGGTGGTCAGGAAGTTGACAAACTAAGAGAAGAGCTTAAAAAGATTACTAAAAAAGAAGTTCAGATTAACATCTTCGAAGTAAAACGTCCTGAATTGGATGCTACTTTGGTTGCTGCAAGTATTGCTAGACAAATTGAAGGTCGTATCTCTTTTAGAAGAGCAATTAAAATGGCTATCTCTGGTACTATGAGAATGGGAGCAGAAGGTATTAAAGTTAAGATTTCAGGTAGATTAAACGGTGCGGAGATGGCACGTTCGGAAATGTTTAAGGATGGTAGAACACCACTTCATACATTCCGTGCTGACATTGACTATTCATTAGAAGAAGCACATACTACTTATGGAAGAATAGGTATTAAAGTTTGGATATGTAAAGGTGAAGTTTACGGACAACGCGATTTATCACCAAACTTAGGTCAAACTAAGAAGCCAGGAGCTAAAACTGGTGGAAAGTTCAAAAGAAGAAGAAATAACTAAGCATAAATAAAGGTTTAACATTATGTTGCAGCCAAAGAAGACAAAGTTTAGAAAGATGCAAAAGGGCAAGATGAAAGGCAATGCCCAAAGAGGTAGCCAATTGGCCTTCGGATCTTTCGGTATTAAAGCTCTAGACGAAACGTGGATTACCGCTCGTCAGATAGAAGCAGCTCGTATTGCGGTAACTCGTTATATGAAACGACAAGGACAAGTTTGGATCCGTATTTTTCCAGACAAACCAGTTACTTCTAAGCCTGCAGAGGTGAGGATGGGTAAAGGTAAAGGTGCTCCAGAATATTGGGCAGCTGTTGTTCGTCCAGGAAGAATGTTATTCGAATGTGATGGTGTGCCTTTAGAAATTGCACAAGAAGCAATGCGTTTAGCTTCTCAGAAACTACCAATTAAAACAAAGTTTGTAACACGTAGAGATTACGTAGAAGCTTAATTAGATAGAAAATGAAACAGTCTGTTATAAAAGAAATGGCTACTAACGAGCTTGAAGACCAATTAGGTCAGGAACAAACTCGATTAGAAAAAATGAAAGTAAATCATTTAGTTTCTCCATTAGAGAATCCTAAACAAATTACTTTTGCAAGAAAAACGATTGCTCGTATTCAAACTGAATTAAGAACACGAGAACTAAACGAAGCAAATTAGGAAATATGAGAAACCTAAGAAAAGAAAGAATTGGGGTTGTTACTAGTAACAAAATGGATAAATCAATTGTGATTTCTGTATTGAGAAAAGAAAAACACCCATTGTACGGAAAGTTTGTTAAGAAGACAAGTAAATTCACGGCTCACGATGAAAAGAATGAGTGTAATGATGGAGATACTGTTAAGATCATGGAAACAAAACCTATGAGCAAAAACAAATGTTGGAGATTAGTCGAAATTTTAGAAAGAGCTAAGTAAAATGATACAACAAGAGAGTAGATTAAAAGTAGCCGATAACTCTGGTGCAAAAGAAGTTCTTTGTATTAAAGTATTAGGTGGTTCAAAAAGAAGATACGCTTCTATTGGTGACGTTATTGTTGTTACTGTAAAAGACGCTATGCCTTCTGGAAACATTAAAAAAGGTACTGTAGCAAAAGCTGTAGTTGTTAGAACAAGAAAAGAATGTCGTCGTCAAGATGGTTCTTACATTCGTTTTGACGATAACGCTTGTGTTTTACTAAGCCCAACCGGAGAAATGAGAGGTACTCGTATTTTTGGACCTGTCTCTAGAGAATTAAGAGATAAACAATACATGAAGATTGTTTCACTAGCACCTGAGGTGCTTTAATATATTAGCTAGCATGTCTAAGTTACACATAAAAAAAGGAGATACCGTTAAAGTTTTATCTGGAAACTCAAAAGGTCAAGAAGGTAAAGTAATCGAAGTATTGATTGCTAAGTCTAGAGCTTTAGTAGAAGGGTTAAACATGGTGTCTAAGCATTCTAAACCGAATGCAGCAAGTCCTCAAGGAGGAATTGTAAAGCAAGAAGCACCGCTTCACATTTCTAACTTAATGGTTGTAGATCCTAAATCAGGAGATGCTACAAGAGTTGGACGTAAAATAGAGGAGAAATCAGGAAAATTGGTCAGATATTCAAAAAAATCAGGCGAAATAATTAAGTAATGTATATACCTAGATTAAAAAACAAATATTCAGAAGAGATTGTACCAAACTTACATGCTAAGTTTTCTTACAAATCAATAATGCAAGTTCCTAAATTAGAGAAGATATGTCTCAACCAAGGTTTAGGTGATGCTGTTTCTGATAAAAAATTAGTTGAACAAGCTTGTAATGAGATTACAACTATTACTGGACAAAAAGCAGTTGCTACGAAATCCAAAAAGGATATTTCTAACTTTAAATTAAGAAAGGGAATGCCTATTGGTGCACGTGTAACCCTTAGAGGAGATGTGATGTATGAATTTTTAGATAGATTCATTACTTCTTCACTTCCTAGAGTTCGTGACTTCCGTGGTATCAATGCAAAAGGTTTTGATGGTAGAGGAAATTACAATATGGGGATTAAAGAGCAAATTATCTTCCCTGAAATCAATATTGATCAAGTAAACAAAATCACTGGTATGGACATTACCTTTGTTACTTCGGCAAATACTGATGACGAAGCAAAGAGTTTATTAACAGAGTTTGGTTTACCATTTAAAAAATAAGACATGGCTAAAGAATCAATGAAGGCTAGAGAAGTCAAAAGACAACGTATCGTTGAGCAATATGCTGAAAGACGTGCTGCTTTAAAAGCTGCTGGCGACTACGAAGGATTACAAAAACTTCCAAAAGATGCTTCCCCAGTTCGTTTACACAACAGATGTAAATTAACAGGTAGACCTAAAGGGTATATGAGACAGTTTGGTATTTCAAGGGTAACATTCCGTGAAATGGCTAACAATGGTCTTATCCCAGGTGTAAGAAAAGCAAGTTGGTAATTAGATAAATAAGAAAGATGTATACAGATCCAATTGCAGATTATTTAACCCGCATCAGAAATGCGGCCAAAGCAGGACACAAAGTTGTTATTATTCCAGCTTCAAACACTAAAAAAGAAATGACCAAAATTCTAAAGCAGAAAGGTTATATCTTGGATTATAAGTTTGAAGAGGACGACAAACAAGGTCTAATTAAAATAGCATTAAAGTACAACGGTGCTACTCCTGCGTTCAAAACAATTGAGCGTATTAGTAAACCAGGTTTACGTAAATATGCAAACAAAGAAACAATGCCAAGAGTATTGAATGGTTTAGGGATAGCTATCTTGTCGACTTCTAAAGGAGTAATGACAGATAAAGAAGCTCGAAATCACAATGTAGGTGGTGAGGTTTTATGTTATGTTTATTAATAGTATAATTTAAACAGATGTCAAGAATAGGAAAAAATCCAATTACAGTCCCACAGGGTGTTGAAGTAACACTAGCTGAGAATAACACTGTCGTAGTTAAAGGAACTAAAGGAGAGCTTAAATACTCTTTTAGTAATGATATGACTATCAAATTGGAAGAAGGTCAAATTTCAATAGAAAGATCTTCGGATCATAAAGACCACAGATCTTTACACGGTCTTACAAGGTCACTTTTAAATAACATGATTATTGGTGTGTCTGATGGATATGCAAAACAATTAGAACTTGTTGGTGTAGGTTATCGTGCTTCAAATTCAGGTCAAAAACTTGAGTTAGCATTAGGGTTTTCACACAACGTTATTTTTCAAATTCCTGAAGAAGTAAAAGTGGAAACGCTTTCTGAAAAGGGAAAAAACCCTATCATAACACTTTCTTCGATTGATAATCAATTGTTGGGGACTGTTGCAGCAAAAATCCGATCACTTAGAAAACCTGAACCATACAAAGGAAAAGGTATTAAGTACGTTGGAGAAGAAATTAGAAGAAAAGCAGGTAAAACATCTGCAAGTTAATAAAAGATAATACTGATTATAATGGCATTTTCTAAGGAATCAAGAAGAAATAAAATAAGAACTAGAATTAGAGCGACTATTTCTGGTACTGCAGCTAAACCAAGGTTGGCTGTGTTTCGTAGCAATAAAGATATCTACGTACAAGTAATTGATGATTTGAGCGGTAAAACTCTTGTTTCTGCATCTTCAAAAGACGCAAAAGGAACTAAAGTTGACCAAGCTTCATCAGTAGGCAAAGAAATTGCTGATAAAGCTATTTCTGCTGGTATTAGTACAGTAGTTTTTGATAGAGGTGGTTACCTTTATCATGGTAGAATAAAAGCTTTAGCCGAAGGTGCTAGAGAACAAGGTTTAAAATTCTAAGAATTAAATATGTCAAACATTAATAGAGTAAAAGCAAGCGATATAGAATTAACTGACAAATTAGTTGGTATTCAGCGTGTTACAAAAGTAACTAAGGGTGGACGTACTTTTAGTTTCTCTGCTATCGTTGTTGTAGGAGATGGAAATGGTATCGTTGGTCACGGATTGGGTAAGTCTCAAGAGGTTACAACTGCTATCAGTAAAGCTATCGACGCTGCTAAGAAAAATCTAGTTAAAATACCTGTTCATAAAGGAACTATTCCTCATGAACAAATTGCTAAATTTTCAGGATCAGAAGTTTTAATCAAGCCAGCATCTAATGGTACTGGAGTTAAGGCTGGTGGTGCAATGCGTGCTGTATTAGAAAGCGCAGGCGTTACTGACGTACTAGCAAAATCTAAAGGTTCATCTAACCCTCACAACTTAGTGAAGGCTACAATGAAAGCTTTGACTGAGCTAAGAGATGCAAAAACGATTGCAAATCAGCGTGGTATTAATTTAGAAACAGTTTATAACGGTTAAAATATACTCATGGCTAAAATTAGAATTAAGCAAGTAAAAAGTAAAATCGGTAGACCTGAATCGCAAAAGCGTACTATGGATGCATTAGGTTTTAGAAAAATTAATCATGTAGTAGAACATGAGGCAACTCCTCAAATTTTAGGCATGGTAAAAAAGGTGAGACACCTTTTAGAATTAGAAGAAGTTAAATAATATATAATAGATTTACGATGGAATTGAGTAATCTAACTCCTGCTAAAGGATCGATTAAAAATAGAAAGAGAATTGCCCGTGGTGAAGGTTCTAAAAAAGGTGGTACTTCTACAAGAGGTCACAAAGGAGCTAAATCACGTTCAGGATACTCTAGAAAAGTAGGTTTTGAAGGTGGTCAAATGCCACTTCAAAGACGTGTGCCTAAATTTGGCTTCACTAACCCTAACAGAAAAGAATATAGAGGTGTTAACTTACACACACTACAATTACTTGTGGATTCTAAGAAAATTAAAGACTCAGTTGATATGGAGATTTTAATTGCTAATGGATTGGCACACAAGAATGATCTAGTTAAAATTCTAGGTAGAGGTGAGTTGACATCTAAATTAAATATAACTGTTCACGGTTTTTCTGCTTCTGCTAAAACAGCAATTGAAGCTGCAGGTGGAACAGCAACCTCACTATAATATATTATGAAGAATCTAATAACTACATTATCCAATATCTGGAAAATCGAAGAGCTAAGAAATAGAATTCTAGCTACTTTAGGATTTATCTTGATTTATCGTTTGGGTTCATTTGTTGTATTACCTGGTGTTGATCCAACTCAATTAGCTGCCTTGCAACAACAAGCATCTTCTGGGTTGTTAGGTTTATTAAATTTATTTACTGGTGGAGCTTTTGCTCAAGCATCTATTTTTGCTTTGGGTATCATGCCTTACATTTCTGCATCGATTGTAATTCAACTATTAGGAATCGCGGTTCCTTATTTCCAAAAATTACAGAGAGAAGGAGAAAGTGGTCGTCGTAAAATTAATAACATCACACGTTATTTAACCATATTGATTACTGCTGGACAAGCGCCTGGCTATATAGCTAACCTTCAGGCACAGTTACCGCCCGAAGCTTTCTTATTAGGACCAACTTCTTTCTGGTTGTCATCTATTATTATACTAGTAACTGGTACCATGTTTGTAATGTGGTTGGGTGAAAAAATAACTGATAGAGGTATAGGAAACGGTATTTCATTAATTATAATGATAGGTATTATTGCTGCTTTACCTGGTTCTTTAGTAGCTGAGTTTGCTACTTCTTTGGAAAGTAAAAGTGGAGGTTTAGTAGTATTCCTATTAGAGATTGTTGCTCTTCTCGGTGTGATACTTGTTAGTATACTACTCGTTCAAGGTACTCGTAGAATACCTGTTAATTTTGCAAAAAGAGTTGTAGGTAATAAGCAGTATGGCGGAGTAAGACAATACATTCCTTTAAAAGTAAATGCATCAGGTGTAATGCCAATTATATTTGCTCAGGCGATTATGTTTGTTCCTATCACTTTAGTAGGTTTTTCTGATTCAGAAACTTTACAAGGATTTGCTGCGGCTTTTACGGATTTTGCAGGTTTTTGGTATAACTTTGTTTTCTTTATCATGATAGTAATATTCACCTATTTCTATACTGCAATTACTGTTAATCCAAAGCAGATGGCAGATGATATGAAAAAGAATGGAGGTTTTGTTCCAGGTGTTAAGCCAGGAAGGAAAACTGCAGAATTTTTAGATGACGCGATGTCAAAAATAACTTTACCAGGTTCATTGTTTTTAGCACTTGTAGCTATTCTTCCTGCATTTGCTATGCAATTTGGTATTAATCAAGGATTCGCTCAGTTTTATGGGGGAACATCATTGTTAATTATGGTAGGGGTAGTGTTGGATACACTACAACAGATTGAAAGCCACTTGTTGATGCGTCATTACGATGGACTATCAAGTGCTGGAAGAATAAAAGGAAAGTCGTCAGGAATGATGGCACAGTAAGGTATTTTCGTATGATCTATTTAAAGACAGACGAAGAGATTGAGCTGATAAGAAAAAGTTCTTTACTTGTTGCAAAGGCACACGCCGAAGTTGCGAAATTGATTAAGCCGGGAGTAAGCTCCCTAACTTTAGACAAAAGGGCTGAAGAGTTTATTTGCGATAACGGTGGCTATCCAGCCTTCAAAGGATATAGTGGATTTCCAAATTCACTATGTATATCACCAAATGAACAGGTGGTACATGGTATTCCGAATAACGAACCTTTGAAAGAAGGTACGATACTATCGGTTGACTGTGGGGTTTTGATGAATGGCTATTATGGAGATTCTGCTTACTCTTACCCAGTAGGTGAGATTGACCCAGAACACCAGAAGCTATTGGATGTGACCAAAGAGAGTTTGTACAAAGGAATTGAGCAAGCTGTAGTTGGTAACCGTGTAGGAGATATTAGTTTTGCTGTGCAAACACATGCTGAATCTTTTGGATACGGAGTAGTAAGAGAATTAGTAGGACATGGTGTAGGGAAAGACTTACACGAAAGTCCAGAAGTGCCAAATTATGGTAAAAGAGGACGAGGTCCTAAATTACAAGATGGATTAGTCATTGCTATTGAACCAATGATTAATATGGGAGTCAAAAACATTCATCAACACAATGATGGTTGGACGATTACAACTCTTGATGGAAAACCCTCTGCTCATTTTGAGCATACCGTAGTGATTAGAAAAGGAAAAGCGGATATTTTATCCAGCTTTGAATATTTAGAAGAAGTATTGAATAAAAATTAAGTATGGCCAAACAGGCACACATAGAACAGGACGGAACAATTACTCAGGCACTCTCAAATGCAATGTTTAGAGTGGAACTAGAAAACGGGCACATCATAACTGCCCATATATCTGGTAAAATGAGAAAGTTTTATATTAAGTTGCTTCCTGGAGATAAAGTGAAGCTTGAAATGTCGCCATATGATTTAACAAAAGGAAGAATAACTTACAGATACTAAAAAAATGAAAGTTAGAGCATCATTAAAGAAAAGAAGTGAAGATTGCAAAATCGTCCGAAGAAAAGGAAGATTGTATGTGATTAATAAAAAGAATCCTAAGTTTAAACAACGTCAAGGTTAATAAAATTAAGTAATAGATGGCTAGAATAGCAGGTATAGATTTACCAAAAAACAAAAGGGGCGTTATTGGTCTTACTTACATCTTCGGTGTAGGCTCGACAACCGCTAAAAACATTTTGGACAAAGCTGAGATAGATCACAGTATAAAAGTTCAAGATTGGGACGATAAGCAATTATCAGATATTCGTCAAATTATCGGTGACGACGTAAAGGTGGAAGGTGAACTTCGTTCGGAAGTTCAGTTAAACATCAAGCGTCTTATGGATATTGGATGTAATAGAGGTATTCGTCATCGTTCTGGTTTACCATTAAGAGGACAGAGAACCAAAAACAACTCAAGAACTCGTAAAGGTAGACGTAAAACAGTTGCTAATAAAAAGAAAGCCACTAAATAATTAAAACCAACTCATGGCTAAATCAAATCAGAAAAAAAGAAACGTTAAGGTAGAAGCTGTAGGGCAAGCCCACATACAAGCGACTTTTAATAACATTATCATCTCATTGACTAATAATCAAGGACAAGTTATTTCATGGTCATCTGCCGGTAAGATGGGTTTTAGAGGTTCTAAAAAGAACACTCCATACGCAGCTCAAACTGCTGCTGAAGACTGTGCAGTAAAAGCGCACGAAGCAGGTTTGCGTAAAGTAAAAGTTTATGTGAAAGGTCCTGGATCAGGTAGAGAATCTGCCATTAGAACTATTCACAACAACGGAATCGTAGTTACTGAAATCATTGATGTAACACCAATTCCACATAACGGATGTCGTCCACCAAAAAGACGTAGAGTCTGATTTTATAATACAGTAAACAAAAAAAAAATGGCAAGATATAGAGGTCCTCAATCAAAAATCGCTCGTAGATTTAACGAACCAATTTTTGGTCCTGATAAAGCTTTGGAAAGAAAAAGCTACGGTCCAGGACAACACGGGAACAATAGAAGATCAAAAAAATCTGAATATGCTGGGCAATTAGCTGAAAAGCAAAAAGCTAAGTATACTTACGGTATTTTAGAGAAACAATTCTCTAATTTATTCCAAGAAGCTTCAAGAAGAAAAGGTATTACAGGTGAAATACTTCTTCAACTTTGTGAGGCTCGTTTAGATAATGTAATCTACAGATTAGGTATCGCTCCTACAAGAAGAGCAGCAAGACAACTTGTTACTCACCGTCATATTACAGTAAATGGAAAAGTGATGAACATACCATCCTACTCTGTTAACTTAAAAGATATGATTGCTGTAAGAGAGAAATCTAAATCTTTAGAAGTTATTTCTTCTTCATTAGTAAATGCTGAAGATCGTTGCGAATATGTAGAATGGAATCCGGACAATATGACTGGAAAACTTGCTGCTATTCCACAACGTGAGCAAATTAAAGAAAATATCAAAGAACAACTTATTGTTGAACTTTATTCAAAATAATAATTTAAACTAATCCATTGATATGGCAATTTTAGATTTTCAAAGACCAGACAAAGTGTATATGATTGAGTCGACTGACTCATTAGGAAACTTTGAATTCCGTCCGTTAGAACCAGGTTATGGTTTAACGATAGGAAACGCTTTAAGAAGAGTTTTACTTTCCTCTTTAGAAGGTTTTGCAATTACATCTATCAAAATTGAAGGTGTTGAACACGAATTTTCTACAATTAAAGGAGTTGTTGAAGATGTTACAGAAATGATCTTAAACTTCAAGCAAGTAAGATTAAAACAACAAATTGAGGACGAAAACTTTGAAAAAGTTTCTGTTAAAGTTGGTGGTAAAAGCCAATTTACTGCAGGAGATATAGGTAAAAGTTTATCTAGCTTTCAAATTTTAAACCCTGATTTGGTTATCTGTAACATGGATTCTTCTGTTACTTTAGAAATGGAATTAACTATCGACAAAGGTCGTGGGTATGTTCCTTCTGATGAAAACAAGAAGTCATCTTCTCCAATAGGAACTGTTGCTATTGACTCTATATTCACTCCTATAAAAAACGTTAAGTTTAGTGTAGAAAACTTTAGAGTTGAGCAAAAAACAGATTACGAAAAATTAGTTTTCGAAATTCAAACTGACGGATCAATTCATCCTAAAGATGCATTAACTGAAGCAGCAAAAATATTAATACAACATTTTATGTTGTTCGCTGATGAGAATGTTTCTTTTGAAAAAACAGAATCTGATACAACACACGAATTCGATGAAGATACATTGCACATGCGCCAGTTGTTAAAAACTAAACTGACGGATATGGAATTATCTGTAAGAGCATTAAATTGCTTAAAAACTGCAGAGGTAGAAACACTAGGAGAGTTAGTTTCTTTTAATAAAGCTGATTTATTAAAATTCAGAAACTTCGGAAAAAAATCATTAACAGAATTAGAAGAAATGGTTCACGTGAAAGGTTTAACTTTCGGAATGGACGTTGCTAAATTTAATTTAGATAAGGAATAACAATGAGACACGGTAAGAAATTTAATCACTTAGGAAGAAAGACAGCTCATCGTAAAGCGATGCTTTCAAATATGGCATGTTCTCTGATTGAGCACAAGCGTATTAAAACTACTGTTGCTAAAGCAAAAGCATTACGTAAGTATGTCGAGCCTTTAATTACTAAATCTAAAAATGACTCTACTCACTCTAGAAGAATTGTATTTAGTTACTTAAAACAGAAAGAAGCAACGGCTGAATTGTTTGGGCCTGTAGCATCTAAAGTTGCAAATAGAGAAGGTGGATACACCAGAATCTTAAGAACAACAAATAGATTAGGTGATAATGCTGACATGTGTTTTATCGAACTGGTAGACTACAATGATGCATATGCTTCTGATAAACCAGCTAAGAAATCTAAATCTACTAGAAGATCTTCTGCAAAGAAGACTACTGATGCTAGTTCGGCTCCAGTTGAAGCTCCAGCTGTTGAAGAAGCTACAATTGTAGAAGAAACTACAGTTGCTGAAGAAACTCCAGCAGCAGAAGATGTAAAAGTTGAGAAGAACGCTGAAGAAGACAAAAAAGAAGACTAACATCTTTTTTTTCAACATCTAGAGGATAAAGCGTTTTCGTTTTATCCTTTTTTTTTATTTTTGAACAAACACTTTATAATGAAATATAAGAGTAAATCAGACGCAATATTATTACTACAAGACGGCACTATTTTTTATGGTAAAGCAGCTGGGAAAACAGGTGTTGCTACTGGCGAAATTTGTTTTAATACCGGAATGACTGGTTATCAAGAAATTTTTACCGACCCTTCTTATTTTGGGCAAATAATGCTTACAACTAATTCACATATCGGGAATTATGGTATACATAATGAGGAAGTTGAATCAGACTCTATGAAAATTAGTGGCCTTATTTGTAAAAACTTTAATGTTGGTTTTTCAAGACCAGATGCTGATGTTACCATTCAAGAATACTACGAGTCTGAAAATATGGTTGCAATTTCAGATGTAGATACTCGTGCTTTAGTAAGGCATATACGTGATAAAGGTGCGATGAATGGGATTATCTCTTCGGAAATTTTAGACGTGGATGTTTTAAAAGAAAAACTAAGTCTTGTGCCATCAATGGATGGATTGCAATTGTGCGACAAAGTATCTGCTACAGATTCATATTATTTTGGAGATGAAAATGCAGAGATAAAAGTTGCTGTATTAGACTTCGGAGTTAAAAAGAATATTTTAAGATGCATGTCTGAAAGAGGGTGTTATCTTAAAGTCTTTCCATATAACACTTCTTTTGAAGAGTTACAAGCATGGAATCCAGATGGCTACTTTTTATCGAATGGCCCTGGTGACCCATCGATGATGCCTGATGTTATAGAAAATGTAAAGAAAATTACAAATTCTGGCTTTCCTACTTTTGGGATTTGTTTAGGCCATCAAGCCTTAGCAATATCTGAGGGGATCACAACATATAAAATGCATAATGGACATAGAGGAATAAATCATCCAGTCCAAAATATAGCAACAGGTAAATGTGAAGTTACTTCTCAAAATCATGGTTTTGGAATCGTTAAGGAAGACGTTTTAAGCCACCCTAATGTAGAAGCAACTCACATTAATCTAAATGACGATACTATTGAAGGAATAAGAATTACAGATAAAAATGCTTTTTCTGTTCAATATCACCCAGAGTCAT
>Ga0115103_1477884_pt1 | contig 18848 bp, 17 predicted proteins | sample MBTome_2_FD_89643 | JGI IMG/M metagenome (GOLD analysis project Ga0115103, IMG submission 89643) | Marine eukaryotic communities from Pacific Ocean to study complex ecological interactions - MBTS_5May14_M1_3um Metatranscriptome... | ecosystem: Environmental > Aquatic > Marine > Oceanic | place... | reverse complement strand
TATTGTTCCAAGATCGATTTGACCCTCTCTTTAAGTTTAAATGATTTAAAAAGTTTGTTTGGAATATTGCTTTAAGTAATAAACAATCGTCAAAGAAAGCACCCTACTTTGGTTTTAAATTACTTAATAAGATGACTGGTCTTTTTGGGTTGAGGGGTTTGTTTGATTAAAAATTCATTTTTTGAACATTAGCTATGATACATTTTTTCTAAAATATTATTTATATCAAATTCGTTTATGAAATCTCCTGTGATACTAGTCATCTTCTTAGTGGACCCTTTTAATATTTTAATTTCATTGGGTCTTACAAATTTCAGGTTTACTTTTACTTTTATTGTGTAACCAGCTATACTGCTCATAGCGGATAAAATCTCGCTAATACTTATGGCGTTTCCCGTACAAACGTTTACAATTTCTGAATGCGTATCTGACAGCATAAGTTCAGTATAGCTTCTAACTACAAAGTCAACGTCGTTAAACTCTCGTAGTACATCAATATTACCTAATTCAATTATCTCTTTGCCTAGTTTGTAATGAGATAAAATTTTAGGGATTAAAAAATGGCTTTCTTGACCAACTCCTGTGTAATTGAAGGGCCTTGTAATAATAATGTTTAGTTTATCGAAATACGTTTTAATCATATTTTCCATTACTAGCTTGCTGTTCCCATAATGATTTACCGGTGTAGGACACATTGTTTCATTCAATTCTCCTTCAATATTTCCATAAACAGTGGCGCTACTTGCTATTAATATTTTATTAAGACTGTAATCAAGTCTCTCTATTGCGTTTAATAGATTTATGGTGCCAAAAACATTGACCGTGTAAATATTTTGCTGATTCTTTGAAGCGACGAAAGAAATAGCCGCTAAATGAATTACGTAGTGTGGCTTAACTTTATTTAACACATCAAACAGTGCTTCTTCATTTAAAATGTCACATTTAAAATGATTAGCTTGTCTTGCTTCATCTAGAGTAGATCCACAAACCTGAAATCCTTTTTCCGTAAGGTGTTTTTCTAAATGTTTCCCCGTAAAACCGTTGATTCCTGTTATAAATACTTTTTCTTTAAAGGGTGCCTCCATTTTTATTTCTTTCAATATCGCTTTTTACCATCATTTCACACAATTCTTCCAAAGTGGTCTTAGATTCCCAATTTAAAATATGTTTAGCCTTAGTAGGATCTCCAATTAATAATTCTACTTCCGCAGGACGATAGAATTTTGGATTAATTTTCACCAAGACGGCTCCAGATTCTCTATTGATTCCAACTTCATTTTCGTCTTTACCTTCCCATTTCAAATGAATATTAACCGCTTTAAAAGCCATTTTAACAAAATCACGAACAGTTTCCGTTCTTCCTGTTGCCAATACAAATACATCCGGTTTTTCTGCCTGTAAGATTCGGTACATTCCTTCAACGTAATCTTTCGCATAACCCCAATCTCTCTTTGCATCAAGATTTCCTAATTCTATAACATCTAATAATCCCAAGGATATTTTTGCTACAGAGTCCGTTATTTTACGAGTCACAAATTCTTTTCCTCTAAGTGGTGATTCGTGATTGAATAATATGCCGCTAGAGGCGAATAAGTTATACGATTCCTGATAGTTAAGTGTTGACCAGTGTGCAAATACTTTAGCAACTCCATAAGGGCTCCTTGGATGGAATGGGGTTTCTTCAGATTGTGGTATTTCTTTAACTTTGCCAAACATTTCTGATGTAGATGCTTGATAAAATTTAATGGTCGGGTCAATGGTTCGAATCGCTTCTAAAATATTCAATGCCCCAACTCCAGTAATGTTTGCTGTTGCAATTGGCTGTGTAAATGAAACTCCTACAAAACTCTGAGCTGCTAAATTATAAATTTCATTAGGCTTCACTTCATTGATAATTCTATAAGCACTCGACAAATCTATTAAATCATATTCCAACAAGGTTAAATTTGGATGCTGATCTACACCTAATTCTTCAATTCTCCAGAAATTTGTTGAACTTGTTCTTCTATAGGTTCCATAGACTAGATAATCTTTTTCTAATAAAAGCTCTGCTAAATAGGCCGCATCTTGCCCTGTGATTCCTGTTATTATTGCTTTTTTCATTTTAGCTTTTTTCTTTCCAATTAATATATAATTTTTCAACTTTAGTTTTAAATTCTTCTTCAAATCGTTCTGATGAAAATTTTAAAGCGTGTTCTCTAACTTCTTTATAATTAAATCTTACTTTTTCAAATTCAACTAATGCTTCAATTATTGAATCGTAAGATTGTTGTTCAAACAAAATACCCGTTTTGTTGTGAATAACTGTTTCTTTCAGACCTCCTTTATTATAACCAATTACAGGAGTGCCACATGCCTGAGCTTCGATTGGAGCTATCCCAAAATCTTCAATGCCAGCATGAACAAACCCTTTGGCTTCACTAATATAATTAAATACTTCTTCAGATTCTAGAAATCCTCGAAATTCTATGTTATGTTTTGCTCTTTTATTCAATTGCTTTAATTGACTTCCATCGCCGATAATTACTAACTTTTTTCCGGTTTCGTTGAAAGCATCTACAATTAAATCAAATCTTTTGTATGGCTCTAATCTACCAACAGTAACATAAAACTCTTTTTTTTCAGTCTTTAAATTAAATTTTGATAAATCAACTCCTGGATAAATAACTTCAGAATCTCTATTGTATGTGTCTTTTACCCATTCTTTAACGTAATTTGAGTTTGAAATAATATAATCAGGATTCCTAGACTGGTGTATGTCTGCCCTTCTTAGAAGCTTGATAATAGGGAGGACTAAACAACTAAATTTTCCAAAATATAATTTATAATCTGCCCATATGTATTTAAAATTCCTAGCTTGAAAATATGAGATGTGCAACTGATTTTTTCTGCTTTTTTTCACGCCTTTTGCAACAGAATGTGAAGAAGAAATTATTATATCAGCACTTTGATCAATTTTAATTTTGTCAATTAAAAAATGAAATAAAATGAAAAACCATCTAAACTTAGATCCGCAATGTTTTAATGTGGTCTCCTTAATTATAGCTGGGTGTTTTGAGAAAATCTTATTTTGATTGTTTTTACTCATTATATTAATAAGAGTATAGCATTTATCAAACGAGAAGATTGAATAAAGTGACTTTATAACTCTTTCTGCACCTCCATAAGTGTCCAGCCAATCAACTACAATAACTTTCCTCATTTATATTAATTTATATTGTTTATTCGCTAAGTTCAGTCACTAAACTCAAGTTTTATATAACCCTTTTAAATAAAAAACAGTGTTAAAAAGGACATAAAACACAACTCCTGCCTGCCTATAAAGTATGTTTTCTGTCAAAAAACACAATAACATCATAATGATAAATGACTGGTAAAGAACGTCTTTACTGCTCCATCCTCTCAAAATAAAAAAAACAAACCCAAACAGCCCTAATATACCGTATGCCATAAAAAAATCTATATATTGATTATGACTGTTATATTTTTTTACATTAAAGTCATCAAAACCAACATATTCTATATCCTTATAGTGTTCGTTTAATTTTTTTTGAACATTACTTAACCCTACCCCAAACATGAAATTCTCTTTCAAAATGTCCGCAGAGCATTTATAAATTACATATCTAAAATTAACTTTACTATGATTGCCATTAAAACTCGAGTCTGGAATTTTCCAACTAGTTTCAAAAACTTCAATTATTCTTCTCTTTATAGGAGATAGGAAAGATAGTGAAACAGCTAATATCAAAGACGTTAATATAAATCTAAATCTAAATTTCTTGTTTTTTTCTATGTTAAAAAGCATATAAGTTGCAGCACAAAACGATGCTATTATTGACATCCTCGCAGAAAATAGAAATGATGAGAGAATTAATAAAAACACATTCAGTGTTAATAATATTAGTACTGACAACTTTAAATTTTTCCTTTTTTTAATAACCCCATATATGATGATTAAAACAGCAAATTGATACATTAACCCAAGATACGGTAAGTGTATATCTGCCTCACTACTAAATATTGTTCTAAAAAGGGGGTGGTAAAATGAATCTTTATTTAGTAATTCAAAAAAGCCCTGGTTTAATATTATAACAAGTATCTTGATGTTAAGTAGTGATATACTAGTCGTATAGGATACTAAAATCGCATTTAAAAAAGTTTTACTTATTGTTTTAAAATTCAGTATTATTAATAGTGGAAAGACAAACAATAATGCACCTGTTTCAAGATAAGAAGCTATTATGTTTTTTGATGGTATTAGAATAAATTCCATTATATACATAATATATATGGCTGAAAGAAAGGCTAAAGTTTTACCTTTCTTTATATTAAATTCTCTGTACGTTTTGTGTAAAAAACAATAATATAATGAGCCAAAAACCCAAGCTCCAATTAAAAGAATTTGAGCTCTTTGATGGAAGAGTGGGTATAAAAACAATATAATTGTTAGGTTTTGATACCAATTAAAAAAGCGAGTATAGCTTTTTACTTTATTTAAATATAGTAAATAGTTCATCCTCTAAAATTTTCTCGGAATTATTTTCTTTTAAAAACGCTTGACCTCCTAATGCTATTTTTTCTCTTAAAGGTTTATCTTTTAACATTGCCATAACCCCATTAATAAATTCTGTCTTTGTTTCACCGTGTAAAAAATTGACTCCATCTGTAAGCCCAATTCCCTCAGAACCTGTTTTGGTTGAAACTAATGGTAGTCCATTGATTATTGAATGTATTGATTTAATTTTCACCCCAGCACCATGTCTCATTGGATTCACAAAAACGGATGCTTTGTCGTAAACAAAATCCAGAGAATCTAAATCAAAATAGACTTCTACAGCTGGAATATTTGAGAATTTAGAGTCAAAATAACTTTTAGAATACTTTCCTGTGCTACCTGCAATAATAAATTTATATTTTGGAAAAACTTTTAAAACATCTTTATGAATATTTTTTAAATACCACTCTATAGCTTCTAAGTTATTGGGCATAAATAATGCTCCGACAAACAAAACATTATTACTGTCTAAACTCCTTCTGTTAATATTTCCTAAGTTAATTGGGCTTGGTAGGTGAATTCCTTTAGTGCGGGCGTTTATTACTTTATCCTTTAAATATTCATCAGAAGAAATAAACCATAGTCTATTTACTATGTTGAAAAGAAGACTGGAATGTCTTTTAAACTTTATACTTTCTGAATAATAATATGCTTTTTTAAATACGTTGATTGTACTATTTGCAAGATTTTGAAAATATATTGATTCATTATTTTGCACCCTCAAAACTATATTTTCTGCCTTTAGAGAAGGATTACTTAATATTTCAGCAGCAGAATCATTCTCAATAATTAATAAATCATAATTGTGCTTTAAGTCTATAAATCTTAATCCTTTTCGAGAAACTACTTGTAGTGGTTTAAAAGAAAATAAATTAATCAACTTATTCGTTCTTTTTACAAAATATAGTTCATTTATAAACTTTGACAAAAATTCAAGATCTTTGGGTTTTGGTTTTTTTTTATCGGAGTAAATTAAGTCCAACGTATAGCCTAATTTTTTTAATTCTTTAATTCGTCCCAAGATATCAAATATGCCTCCAAAACTTGGGGGATAAGGGAAAAAGGGGGATGCAATTAAAATTCTTTTATTTTTCATTTTTGACGATTTTGTATCCTTTATTTGTTTCTAAATAATCGATAATTGCGAGAAATATCCATATTTCGTATTTTATATGATAAGTTATATAAATGATTCCTGATAAAATAATAAAAATAAATATGACCTTAAGAGTGCCTGTTGAGGGATTTTTGGTTAGTTTTCTGTACCTTTTATAAAAGAAATGGTAATAAAATATTAGAAAACCAATCCCGCCAAACATTAACTGATTAAAAAAATAAGTTTTGGTTGACAACGCTGTCGTAGTAGATAGGTATCCCTTAATTTCGTTTAAATTAAAGGCGCTCATCAAGCCTGTATCAAGAACCGTTCTAATGCTTTCGGTATAATAATAAACATAGGGCCCTAACCCCACTCCAAAAGGGTGTAAAACAGACACTCTTAAGCTTGCTACATAACTTGAAAATCTTGTGCCAAAAGTAATACTAGTATAAAATTGCTGTACTATGTTATCATAAAGATTTACAAAAATCGTACTTAAAACAAGCGTTGTAGGGATAATTGCCAAGAAAATATATTTCCTATATTGACTTTTATTAATTGCTATAATTAGGTTAGGTAGGATTGAAAGCAGAAACAAAAGCAAATAACCTTTTGATTCACTTGAAATAGAGTACAGTACTAGAAAACTAAAAGATGTTATAAAGACTAAGCTTTTCTTATATTTTAAAATATTTTGGTTTACAAAATAAACAGGGAGCAATGAGAATATTACTGCAATACTTCCAGACCAACTAGATTCAAGGGTTAACAATCTAATTCTCCAATATAATCTTTGAGAAGAATGTAAAAAATGAAAAACTGTATATCCATCAGAATTTTGTGTCCATTCAACTATCAAAATAGTTAGTAACAGTAATTGTATAAAATATATTTGTTTAGCTAATGTGAAGATGAAATTATCATTACTTTTTAAATAGTTTAATACAAAAAGATACAATACAAAGCTAACTAATGGATACAAGGACATTTTGATTGTCTTTACTATGACATTTTCTTCAAAAAGTGAAAAGGCTTCAACTCTTAATATAAAAAACACAGTAAATATTACAGATATAACTATCAAATAGGCGATATAAAGCATGAAAACTTTTACATACTGACTTATAAATATTCTTTTAAAAAGACCTAGATACATCAACATAAAAGGGGTGAAAAAAACAACAGGACTTCTTGCCAATTCTCCATAGGTGTTAATAAGTGGAAAGTCTTGATAAATTGAAGACAGCAACACAAGAAAGACCAATATTGAAATCAACTTTATCATTCGTTAGATAACTTTTTATTAAACACTCTTATATTTAAATCATAATTCGCCACAAAATTAAACTTATTATTTTTATCGTTAGATGTTGTGGCTAGGTTTTCAGTGGTTTCATTTAAAAGGAGCTTTATAATCTCGTCCCATGAATTACATATTGGACCTATATTTAAGTTTTTATAATCATAATAAAACGCTCCCATTTTATCAACATATTCTTGAAAATCATGGCACATGAAGATTATCTCTTTACCTGTGATTAAAAAATCGAAAAAAACGCTCGAGTAATCTGTAATCAGGGTGTTAGTGAACTTTAATAATGGATATGGATCAACATGAGGGTAAACACAAATAAAATCAAATCCTTGAGTTAAATTTGTCAATTTATTAAAATCTATAAAATGAGGTTTTATTACAAATAAATAATTTTTGGATTTTAAAAACCCATTCAGCTCTTCTAAATCTAAACTAGACTCCAGTATTACATCTAAAATTGTTTTGTTTAGCTGAATTCTATGAGTTGGTAGCCAAGAAATAATTTTGTCATATTTATCATTAAGGGAATTAAGCAACTCTATTTCAGGGAAAAAATCTTTTGTTAATACAAAGTCATTATCAAAACACAATGTTCTAGCTTGTTTGACTAAAAGAATGTTTTCTTCTACTTTAGAATTTCTAAATGATTTAGAAAAAGATTCTAAATATGTGTTTTTGGCTTCCTGGCAAGGGGCAAATAAAATGTCACATTTCATGTAATAAGAATAAGGAATCCATTTGAATATAAAAACCTTAAATTTTCCTTTAATGTCATTATCTGTCCAATCTCCTCTGTATCCAATTTTTTTTAAAGGCATGCCGTGCCATAATTGGATGATTTTGGAACCTCCGATAAGTGCTCCGTTTATATCATCTAGTTGATGAGATAAGTATGATTTTGATGCTCTTAGAACTGTGTACACACCCTTAAAAGAGTATAGGAACACTACAGGAAGATCCATCGACTGCAACTGGCTTACAACATCTCTGTTTTTGGTTACCCAAATGAGATTTAAATCATTCTTTTCTTTTGTGTAATGATTTATGTAAAAATATTTGGAATTATCCGCAAAATGCAACCCTAATGATGACCCTATTACTGCCAATCCCTTTTTTTTGGGAAAGTATATCGAGATGTAATAAACAGGGAGACCAATTAAAACTTTGGCAATAATTTTTAGAAACTCTAAAATATTTATCATACCTCTAGTTGCTTTTTATTAATAAACTCTTTTTGTTTTAAAAATTTGTTAACTCCTATAAATCGTATACTTAAAACAATTATTTGTGTAAAAATCAATAACAATACCATTGAATAAATCGAAAGGAAAGAAGAAATGCATATTAAAATAATTAAATGTACAAGAGATGCTATAACAACGCTATAATTTGCATATTTTTCAAAACCAAATGCACCTAGCAATGGATAACCAATAAAAGTAGCTGGTACTATGATTAATGCTAAAATGCAAAAATATTTTAATAGTAATGCACTTTCTTCATAGCCTTCGCCAAAAACAAAGCAAACTATTTCAGTTGCAAAAAACAATGTAATCAAGCTCACCAACAAATTAAATGTTATAGTTGTAAAAAATATTTTCTTAAAAAGTTTTAAATCTTTTTTCTGAACCATATATGGATAAATAGCATCTGATAGCGGACTATAAATTACAGTCATTGCTGTAAATAATTTTTCCGCAACTCCAAAAATCCCAGCATAAAATTCTCCAAGAATTATTCCTACAACGAAATTGTTACTAGATGTATATATTGCTACAGATGCTCTTGAATAAAAATACTGTGTACTGTTTTTAAATTGTTCTATAACATTAATTGATTTTGGAAAGTAAAATGAAACTCCAAATTCTTTGTAAGCAAAGACCAGTGATAAAACCCCTGCTATAATAAACCCAACAGAGTATAATAATGGAATAAAAATAAAATTTTCTGGCGATTTTATAAAAACAAAAATTAAAATGGTAAACAATGATTTAGACACTAAATTAACTAGCGTTATATATTTCATGTTTTCCATGCCTTGAAATAACCAAACCGGAGTTAGCGTTTGCCCTATGACTATCCCGAAACCCATTAAATATGCCATTTTATTAGCTGCTATTGCAGGAACATAGGTTGTCAATATAACTAAAATCAGTAGGGATATTGTTAATAGCCCAGATTTTATAATCAAAACGCTACTAAAAATTGTATTTACCTTTGAAATATTATTTCTAAATAATGAAATATCTTTTGTAGCTGATAAATTAAACCCATAATCGCAAATGACCGATAAAAATTGCATTATAGAATAAACCATTACTACTACACCATAATTAGAAACCCCTAGAACCCTTGTTAGGTAGGGCAAAGTGATAAATGGTAAAACAAGATTAATTACCTGTAAAGTGGAAAGTGCTAGAAAGTTTTTTACTAATACGTGCTTGAAGTAAGAAAGTTTCATTTAATAAATAATATAACAAGTTTGTGTTGTAATTTAAGAACTATTTTCTAGTCCCTCTTAAATCTTTTAGCGTTTGGTTTATTAAGGTAGATGATGTGCCTTTTGTATATGGAAAATATATAATTTTAACCCCTACAGCCTTAAGCTTTTCATCTAAATCTTTCCATTTTTCAGTCTCAAACCAGTCATCTCCAACAAACATAACATCAAATTTAAGTCGTTGCCACATTTTAAATTTGTCCATGTCGTTTTGAGGAACCACTGCATCTACATGTTTTATGCTTCTTACAATTTCCATGCGCTCAGAATGACTGATAACAGCTTTCTTGTTTTTATAAGAAACTAGTTCGTCTGAAGTTACCCCAACTATTAGTTTGTCGCATAATCCTTTAGCATTTTTTAATAAATTCAAATGCCCAATATGAAATAAATCATACACACCTGAAGTGTATCCTATGCTTGTTTTTTCATCTCCTCTTTTGTACATAATTCACTTTTATTATTACCATTTCCATTGTTTATTGAAGTAGGTTCTTTTAAATATCTCAATATTAACAAACATCCAAAGAATTTGTCCAGACCTAGTTTCCGTTCTGCTTTTTTCTATTAAATCGTTAACAACTCCTGCTTTTAACCAATTAGCCTTTGGTAAAAGCTCTTTTGCTAAAATTTCTAGGTTCTCAAACCACTCCGTTAAAGGAACGGGAAAGCCTACTTTTTTTCGCTCAACAATTTCTTTAGGCAGGTATTCGTAGGATAATTTTCTAAGTAAGTATTTTGGTGTATCTAATGTTTCACTGTACTGATCAGAATTCATTGATTTCGCTTGTTTTTTAGACTCCTCATTTATCCAACGTAGTTTTAAATCATATGGAATACTATTATAGGCGAATTCAATAAGGTTATGGTCCAAGAAAGGCACTCTAGCTTCCACAGAAGTTTGCATTGTTGTCATATCTACACGCTGTAATAATCCCTTAACATGATATTTATGAAAGAATTTAAATATACTTTCTTCATTAGAATTTGCATCAAAACTTGCTCTTAGTTCTGTGTCAAATTCCTTTCTGTAATTTATAGGAGTATTTATTAATTGATCTCGCATATCTCTTGGAACATAGTCGTACTTTGAAATAAAATAATCGTAAAAAGCCTCTTTTGGGTTTTCATTTGAATAATCAAATGGTGATCTGTAGATTCTACCATATCCACCCATTAATTCATCTGCTCCTTCACCGGATAGTACTACCGTAATCTTTTCTTTTAGCTTACTAGACATTACAGCTAATGGGATTTCGTTAGGAACACCTAGGGGTGCGTCTTTAAAATTAATAAGACGTTCCCAATTAGAGATATAGTCTTCTTTTTTCATTAAAATTTCATGATGATCGGTGCGGTATTTATTAGCTATGATTTTAGAATACTCAAATTCATTTACTTCTTCAAATCCAATAGTATATGTGTTTAATTTTTCCGTATTATTTAATGCTGTAATTCCCGTGATAAGACTAGAATCGACCCCGCCACTCAAGTAAGTTCCTAAAGGAACATCGGCAATAAGCCTATATTTTATCGCTTTATTTAATTCAGTATCTAATTTTTTAAGAATTTCTGGTTCATTATAATTCTTAGACATATTGAAATTCTGTGGAATATCCCAATATTTATTCTCAATTACAGTCAAGTCTTTTTTAATTGACAAGTAGGTTCCGGGATTCACTTGAAATATGTTTTCAAAAAACGTATAGGGAGTTCGCACATACCTGTTTGCCAAATATTCATCTACAGCTTCTTCATTAAATTCAGCATCAACTAAACCACTTGATAAGATTGCTTTAATCTCAGAAGAAAAAATTAAATTTTCTCCGTCATTGTAATAATACAATGGCTTAATTCCTAGTCTATCCCTGACTAATGACATATGTTTAGTTTCAGAATTATAAAGTGCAAACGCAAACATTCCATTAGCCTGTTCTATAAACCAGCTTAATCCTCTTTCTTCTACTGCTGCTAGAATAACTTCAGTGTCCGAGTTTGTTTTAAAATTATATTTAAGATGTTGCCTTATTTCCTCAAAATTGTATATCTCACCATTAAAAACAATGTGCCATGAACCCTTATTTGAGTGCATTGGTTGGTTAGAGACTTCTCTAGTGTCTATAATACTTAAACGTCTGTGTCCAAGTGCTAAATTATTGTCGTGGTAAAACCCCGCAGAATCAGGTCCCCTATGAATTATTGAAGCATTCATTCTTAAGATACGATCTTGAATATTTTTAATACTATTTACAGAATATATACCTGTTATTCCACACATAAAATCTATATTTTATTTAATAAGACACTGTACTTTGGGCGCTTTGCTAAAGTAGTAAAGTTATTAACTCTAACAAGTTTTGTGTTATTATTTAAATTGTTTTCAGTCAAAATTAATTTAGCAAAATCATACCATGTCATTGCCGATTTATTCGAGAAATGATGTATTCCATAATCTAAGCTAACTACGTTGATTAAATCTATTAAATATTTAGTTAAACTCACGGTGTTTGTTGGGCAACTCATTTGATCTGCTGTAACAGATAGCTCAGCTTTTGTTTTAGCTAAGTTGATAATCGTTCTATAAAAATTATGTCCATGCTTTTTACTATATAACCAAGAGGTCCTTACGATGAAATATCTTTTTAATATGTCTTGAACATGTTGCTCTCCTTTAAGCTTTGATATTCCGTATTCGTTAATCGGGTTAGGTATATCGTCAACGGTATAAGGTTCTGATTTTTCTCCATCGAAAACATAGTCTGTTGAAATATGAATTAAGATAACATTCTCTGCTTTACAAACAAGAGCTAAATTCTTAACCCCTTCGGCATTTATTTCGTGAGCGCCTTGTTTTGTTTTCTCTGCTTGATCTACATTGGTATATGCTGCACAGTTTATACAGTAATCAAATTTTTGTTTGTTAAAAATTTGATTTATTTGAGATTTATCAGTTATGTCAAAATTTGATTTATCTAAAAAAGTGAATTCAATATCTAAATCGTTTTCTTTATACAATTCTTCAATTGTCTTTCCTAACTGACCGCCTGCACCTGTTACCAATACATTTATCATAGGGTTATGTTTGAAAGTGTTGGTAATACTAAGTCTTTTTCAGAAACAATAAATTCATTAAACGGAAGCCTCCAGTCAATTCCTAGAGAAGGGTCGTCATAGCGTAGTCCTTTTTCTGAAGGCTTATTATAAAAATTATCACATTTGTAAGAAAAAATCGCGGTATCACTAAGTACTATAAACCCATGTGCAAACCCTCGGGGTACAAAAAGCTGTCTTTTGTTGTCTTCGGATAACTCAATTGAAAAATGCTTAGAAAATGTAGAAGACTCTTTTCTTATGTCAACGACCACATCTAAAACCGTTCCTTTTACAACGCGTACCAATTTGGCCTGTGCATAGTCTCCAGTCTGAAAATGCAAGCCTCTTAAGACCCCTTTAGAAGAAAACGACTCATTATCTTGAACAAATTTGATTTCCTGACCAATTAATTCGCTGAACTTGTTTTGATTGAAGCTTTCAAAAAAATACCCTCTAGTGTCTTTTAAGACGTTGGGTTCTAAAATAAAGCACCCTTTAAGTTTTGTTTCTATTGCCTTCATTCTTTGTAGTTCAAAAGTTCCATTAAATTTGTACTGTAACCGCTTTTTAACAAGGGTTCTACCAATCTTTTGAATTGTGCCTCATCTATATATCCCATCTCGTATGCGACACCTTCAATAGCGCCTACTTTTAGACCTTGACGTTGCTCAATGACCTCTACGAACTGAGAAGCTTGCATTAACGATTGAAACGTTCCGGTATCTAACCAAGCGGTTCCTCTATCTAAAATACTGACGCTGAGCTTACCTTGCTTAAGATATTCCTTATTAACGTCTGTTATTTCTAACTCGCCTCGGTGACTGGGTTTAATGTTTTTTGCAATATCAACGACGGTATTGTCATAGAAATATATCCCAGGAACGGCATAGTTCGATTTTGGATGTTCTGGTTTCTCTTCAATAGAGACCGCTTTGCCTTCTTTATTAAACTCAATAACTCCGTAGCGTTCTGGGTCATTAACTCTATAGGCATAAATAATTCCGCCTTCAGGGTCATTGTTTGCTTGTAAAAGTTTTTCTAAACCCGTACCATAAAAAATATTGTCTCCTAAAATAAGCGCCACTTTATCATTCCCAATAAACGCTTCACCAATTAAAAAAGCCTCAGCCAATCCATTTGGGTGTTCCTGCTCCGCATATTCAAAAGAACATCCGTATTTTTTACCATCCCCTAGTAGCTTTTGAAATAATGGTAAATCTTTTGGAGTTGAAATAATCAACACCTCGTTTATGCCCGCATACATCAGTGTTGACAACGGATAGTAAATCATAGGCTTATCATAAATAGGCATCAACTGCTTACTTACAGAAAGTGTTAAGGGGTGAAGTCGTGTTCCAGATCCACCAGCGAGAATGATTCCTTTCATGTGTCTATATCTATTATTTTTAAAAAGGTCACATGCTGTTCGCTAATAGTCATTTTCTTGGGTAATATTGATTTTAGCATGCTCGTTTCATTTAACTTTATTGTATTGTTTATTGTAATAGGACTGATAAGCTCCAGAAGTAACATTCTTAAGCCATGTATTATTATTTAAATACCAATCAATGGTGATGGCTAAACCCTCTTCAAAAGTAACGGACGGCTTCCAACCCAATTCTTTATTTATTTTTGAGGCATCAATTGCGTAACGTAGGTCATGCCCTGGACGGTCTTTAACAAATGTTATGAGATTTTCTGAATCCCCCTGAGGTCGACCAAGCTTCACGTCCATTTGTTTACATAACTCCTTGATTAGGTCGATGTTTTTCCATTCATTGAAACCTCCAATGTTATAAGTTTCTTTGTTTTTTCCTTTATGAAACACCAAATTAATCGCCTCTGCATGGTCTTTTACGTACAGCCAATCTCTTGTATATTCTCCATTTCCATAAACTGGAAGGGGGGCTCTGTTTATAATATTATTAATAAATAACGGGATTAACTTTTCTGGAAATTGATTCTGCCCGTAATTGTTTGAGCAGTTAGAAATTACATACGGCAATCCGTACGTTTCACCATAAGCCCTTACTATGTGGTCAGAACTTGCTTTTGAGGCAGAATAAGGTGAGTTTGGGTCGTATGGGGTGGTCTCCATGAACAACCCTGTTTGCCCTAAGGTGCCATAGACCTCATCCGTACTTACGTGATAAAATAATTTGTCTTGAAAGTCATTTTCCCACGTCTTTTTAAAGGCGTTTAATAGAATCGTGGTACCAACAATATTTGTTTTAATAAAGGCTAAGGGATCTTTTATCGACCGATCAACATGAGACTCTGCTGCTAAATGGATGACACTATCAAATTGGTGTTGTTCGAACAGCTTATTGATGAACTCTTCGTCGGTTATATCGCCTTTTATGAAGATATAATTTGGCTTAGACTCAATTTTTTTTAAGTTCTCTAAGTTACCCGCATAGGTCAGGGCGTCTAAATTAAAAACAGTGTGTTGGGGGTAGTTTTCAACAAATAAGCTTAGGACATGGGACCCTATAAAACCAGCTCCTCCTGTAATTAAGACTTTCATACACTCATTTTAAACTTTTCTATAAATTTTAAAAATTCTATCCCAAACAAAATGGCAAGGGCTACTAAAAACGCTAAAACGCCAAGAAATAAGGTCATACTCATTTCTATTCCTAAAAATGTTTTTGTAGTGCTCGCAAACCCTGAATCCTGCTTGTTCGAAATCATTTCAATGATATATTGCTTGTCTAATAGTTCTCTTTCTATTTCTACCAATTGACTTCTCAATTCTAAATCACTTTGATATAAATCAAATTCTTTAGTTTTTTCTACTTCGCTAGACCCTTCAAAAGTAATTCCAATTTCGGAAGTTTTAGCACTTTGGTCCGCATCTATCCCTTGTTCCAAAACTTTCTTATAAGTGTCCTGAAGGGACTCTGATTTAACTAGGGCAAGCTCCAGCGCTTCTTTGGTTTGGGTAAGCTCCACAATGTCTTTACGCTGCTCATTAAGGAAAAACGGATTTAAATTAATCGACTCAACAATGTTTTCAAAAACGGATTTGAAACTGTTTCGTTCTGAAGACTCAATTCTAATTTGCTGATATTTATGAGTATAATCTTCGTTGTTTTCTAAGAAATCTTCATATTCAATTTTGGTCGCTGCCAAAGAGTCTAATTGCTTGACATACTTATTAAACGCTACGAGTTTGTTGTTTTCACTAACAACAGGTTTCACGTCAAATGTTAAAATAGACTTCGTTTTCTCGACATCTAAATTTAAAACTGTTCCTAGTATTTGATAATCTCCTTGTCTTAATAAGTCATTATAATAGCCCACCGAGTTGTAGAGGTTCTCACCCGTTGGATAGTTTTGCACCACCGTCACGGAGGATTCATACTTAGGGGTGGCCGTTTTTTTGTTAAAAGCACCAATTGCAAGCCCCGAAATCGTTGCCAATGCAAGAATAATGATTCGTTTCTTCACAAGAAAAATGACCCATATAAAAGCTAAAAAAAGATTCTTGAAAATTCTAAGAATAAAATTAAAAAACCGCTCAAAAATATTTCCGATAAGCTTAAAAAGCTGTCCTAAATCAACTTCTTCAGAATTGTTGGGGGTGTTAGAATTAGTGCTCATAATGTATTATTAATTAAATATCTGATGTAAAATTTGTTTCGTAATTAAATAAGTTGGTTTTACGCCACTTGAACCGAGTCCTCCCGACGCTAAAGTACTGCCTGTTTCTAGAGGATTATCACTTGCATAGTAAGCATATCGAACCTTAACACTGGGGTTGATACTGCGACGAACCTTTGAGGCCGCTTGTATTGCTTTTTGATAATGAGCGCCTTCCATCTCCAGACCAATAACATTCCATGTAGAATCATGGAAAAACTTTAAAAGGTCCTTGTTTTGAAGCGAAGTGCCCAAAACAGTTACCATTGTGCCTTCACAAACTTTCAAGTCTTTCGTGTCAAAATCCTTAAGTGTTAACTCGTTTTTAAAAGGGTAATTATCGGCGGTTCCTTCAAAAATATGTGCCGACGGAATCATGATATCCCCTTTAGAGCCTTCTAAAATACCTGCTTTCCCCATTATAGAAATAGAATCCACATTAAGGTGGATGTTTTTTTCTGTTGTTTTAAACGGCTTTAATAGTTCGTCAATCGTTTCGTAAGCTTGCTCGCCGAAAGCATAGTCCATAACAATAATTACGGGAGCTTCATTTGATGTCTCAAACTCAAACTCTGTGTTAGAAAAATCAATCTTAGAGGAGTCAAAAATTTGAACATCTATATTGGTTCCAGACTTGTCTTCTATAAAAATCATGCCTTCTTGCAACGCGACTTGTTTAGTTTTATTGCGAAGTAGCTTGTTTTCCTCTTTACTCAATAATTCATATACCGTAAAAATATCCTGCTTGGCACACAAATCTTTAAGAGCTTTAGGCGCATGAATAGTGTTCATCACACTGTGTAAATTGGCGGAAATAATATGAATTGGGCGATTAATTAATTGATGCTTCTGGAGCGTCTCTTTTATTGTATTTGCCCAAACTTCTCCGTGAATATGGTGCCCCAATCGTTCTCTTAAAACAGGGCTAAAGTTGATGGTTCGTTTTGAATTGTCTATAATTTCTTCAATCGCACGCTTACCTAACCAATAAATCAGATGCAAGAAGTGATCTGGTTGTTTTGGCGTTGAAAACTGGTCATAAACCTCTAAAATTTCTTCGAAAGTTCTGCCCAGAATATTTCCTGTATGTGTGATCGCTAATTCGCGTTCTTTTTGATTTAGCTTTTTCTTAGAAAGTACAGCAGACTCCAGCTTAACCCAATCTCTAGTAGTCGTTCCTTTGTCGTCAATAACGACACGTTTTGCAATTTTGTGTGACTCAATAAACATAAATGTCAAATGGGTCAAAATATCATAAATCTCTGAACGTCCTCTAGTGATTTCAATATTCATTTGCTCAAAATCAATTCGATAACAATTGCGACGGCGTTTGGAAGGTACGATTACTTCAAAATGAGAGTTTCCAAAACCTTCAGCACTCGTTAAGTTTATCAGAACACACTCTTCGATGCCTACTGGCAATCGATCCACCACATAAAGCAAGCCTTCTAGTTCTGTTTTGTCCCCGCCAATAGAACCGTAGATTTCGGGACGTAATTGGAGCAATGCTTGACGTAAGGTTTCCCCTGAAACACCCATTGGTTTATAAAACCCTCGATTAAATAAATGACGCATGGTCAAATACATACGCTCTATTGCGTGAGAACTTTCTTGGGCTCGGGTACGATTGATATTTTTTATTTGAGGTTTTTGCATAAGTACTACAAATATACATTAATTAGTCTGAATATTTTTAGTCAAAACATCTGCGATTTTTCGATCGTTAGATAATCGAGGTGTTTTATTCTGTCCTCCCAACTTGCCAATAGTTTTCATATAAGCCTGAAAGCCCCCTTTTTGAACCTGTGTAATTTTTAATGGTTGCAGGACTTTTCCTTGTATCAAATCCAAATAATAACTATTTTGGAGTTGAAGTGCAGTGTCGATTTGAGCTGCAAACGCTTCAATATCAGATGGAGAATTTTCAAATTCAATAAACCATTCATGATAGGGCAATCCTTCTGAAGGTGCTATTTGAGGTGCAACCGTAAATTCACTGACACTTAATTCTGTTGATTTTAAGGCACTTAAAAGGGCGTGCTCAACTTCTTTTGCTATGACATGTTCACCAAAAGCGGAAATAAAGTGTTTGATACGACCGCTGACAATCACCCTGAAAGGAGCTAGCGATGTAAACTGTATCGTATCCCCAATATTATAAGCCCAAAGTCCCGCGTTCGTTGAGATAATAATAACATAGTTTACCCCTATTTTAACATCTTTTAGAGTCAATCGAGTGGGAGAGACGTCAAAAAAAGTATCCGCAACTATAAATTCGTAAAACATCCCAGAATCTAGTTGAAGCAACATCCCTGGTTGATTCTGCTGATCTTGAAAAGCAAAAAATCCTTCACTGGCAGGGTAAAGCTCTACACTGTCTATTTTTCTTCCTATTAAACTTTCAAATTTAGAACGATAGGGTTCATAGTTCACCCCTCCAAAAATAAAAAGACTGAAGTTTTTAAATAGGTCTCCAACCTTTTGCCCTTTTTCTTCGATGAGTTTTTCAAAATACATTTGAACCCAAGATGGAATCCCTGCAATTACAGACATATCTTCGTTCAAAGTCTCTTGAACAATCATATTCACCTTGGTTTCCCAATCCTCAATACAATTGGTTTCCAAAGAAGGTAATCGG
>Ga0115103_1511042_pt1 | contig 18899 bp, 7 predicted proteins | sample MBTome_2_FD_89643 | JGI IMG/M metagenome (GOLD analysis project Ga0115103, IMG submission 89643) | Marine eukaryotic communities from Pacific Ocean to study complex ecological interactions - MBTS_5May14_M1_3um Metatranscriptome... | ecosystem: Environmental > Aquatic > Marine > Oceanic | place... | reverse complement strand
GAGAGCTTGATATAAACCAAGCAGAAAGCATTTTAAGAGTAGAGTATGGCAATAAAGTAGATACATTAAGTAGCTCTGAGTTAAAAAGAGACTTAATAATCTTTGCTAAAAGAAACCCATATTTATTTATTGAGCTAGCTAATGATGAAAACGTAGAGCTTAGAAATATTGGTATCAAAGCCACTCAAGCTGGTATTATACAATTATCACCAGATCAAAGAACATTTACATTTGGTGATACTAAAAGGAAATTAATGACTGTTCCTTTTGACGAACATCCTTACTCAGCGTTAGCTGCATTCTTTAAAACAGATGATGGTATGGAGGTTTACAAACACTTAACTAAAAGACTGTAAGTCACTTATTATAGTAGCTAGGCCACTGTAATGGTGGCCTAATTACTATAAATAATAATAAAAAAACAATATGGCAGTAAGCATAGATACTGTATATCAAAAGGTTTTAGGTATACTTAACAAAGAACAACGAGGGTATGTCACAGCTCAAGAGTTTAATTTATTTGCTAATCAAGCACAACTCGATCTTTTTGAGCAATACTTTTATGATATAAATCAGTTTGGTAGAATACCTGGAAATAGCACAGAGTATTCTGATATGCTTAATATATTGAATGAAAAAATTAATGTATTTGAAACTACGGCTGAGCCAACTCGTACAGGAAGCTTTTTTAACGAGCCAACTGACTTATATAGATTAGGGACGGTAGTATATAAAAATACAACAACAAATGCCTTTGGCGCAACATCTACAGAAAGCATCGAAGCAGAGCGTATTAACGCTAATGAGTTTTTATACATAAATTTATCTCCATTAACTAAACCAAAAAATGTTAGACCTGTGTTTGTATCAAATACAAGCGGAATCAGAGTTTACGGTAACAATGAAATAACAGATGTTACTGAAGTAGAGTTTCAATATATAAAGAAGCCAGCTAAAGTACAATGGGCTTACCAGATAGTATTTGATGAACCTCTGTATGACGCAGCAAACTCTGTTAACTTCGAGCTTCACCCTTCAGAAGAAGTTGAACTAGTTGTAAAAATATTAGAGCTTTCAGGTTTATTAATTAAAGACTACAACTTGTACAATGCTATTAATCAAGAAGAAATAGAAACTATTCAACAAGAAAAATCTTAATAAATGGGACTTATAAATCAAACAAACGAAGAATACTACTTAGGTCCTGATGGGATTTGGAATAGTTTAGACGAAAACTACGGCGACTACCAATCTATTTCCTTAAAAGATATTGTAAATAACTTTATAATTTCATATGTTGGAGAAGATAAAATTATAAGTAAGATAAAGAGAACTGATGTTGCTTTTCATGCTCAGCGAGGGATACAGGAATTAAGCTTTGATACTCTACCTTCTTTCAAGTCTCAAGAGATTGAAATATCTCCTCAACTATATTTTGTGTTACCACAAGACTACGTAAACTACGTGAAAGTAACATGGACAGATAAAGACGGTATTGAAAGAGTTATATACCCTGCTCATAAAACAAGCGACCCTTTACCTATCATACAGGATAGTAGCTATGAGTATACTTTTGATGAAAACGGTGAGATATTATACGCTCAAGATTCTGAAACTTGGAAACGGTTTAACAATCCCCGTAACTCAGAAGACAGCTTAGAAGGTCAGCTTCACAGAAGAGTTAATGGTGAAAGATATGGACTAGACCCTCAGTACGCTCAATCAAATGGCGTTTTCTTTATAGACCAAATAAAAGGCTTAATAAGGTTTAGCTCTGATATGGTAGGTCGCATAGTTACATTAAAATACATAAGCGATGGTTTAGCAACCGATGGAGAAATGATTGTTCACAAACTAGCCGAAGAAGCTATGTACAAATATATTGCACACGCTGTTTTAGCAACAAGAGCCAATGTTCCAGAATACATGGTAGCTAGATTTAAAAGAGAAGCAGCTGTTGCGAAAAGAAATGCTAAGTTAAGATTATCAAATATAAAACTAGAGGAAATCACTCAAGTAATGAGAGGTAAGTCTAAGCAAATAAAACACTAATATATGCCAGAGTTTATTCATAATTTTACTAAAGGTAAAATGAACAAAGACCTTGACGAACGTTTAGTTCCGAATGGAGAATATAGAGATGCTTTAAATTTAGACTTAGCTAATTCTGATGCTAGCGATGTTGGAACTATGCAGAACATAGCCGGTAATTTAGAAATTAGAAATAAAATAGGTACAGGTGCAACTTGGACTGGTGGTTATATAGACTCTATGACAAACCCTGTTTGTATAGGATCTTATAGAAACGACATAAACGAAAGAATATATTGGTTTATAGCTAGCGACGGTGTTAGCGCTATTGCAGAGTATGATGAAGTTAAAAACGCAGTCAGCCCTGTATTAGTAGACGTTAATGGTATTTTAAATTTTTCTATTGATTATTTAATTACAGGTATAAATGTAATTGATAAGTTTTTGTTTTGGACAGACGATCAAACTGAGCCAAAGAAGATTAACATTGAGAAGTTTAAAACAGGATCTACTAATTTCGCAACACAGAGTAAAATACCTAAATGGGAACCTAACCAAGACAGCTATAACGCAAATTTATCTGGACGGCCTGATTTTGTAGAAGCAGATATTACTACAATTAAACTATCACCTTTAAAAGCTCCAACTCATTTTATGGGGGCTAGTGCTTCTGATAACCCGGGGCAAGCACCCCAACCAGGCACAGGCTTAGACCCTCTTATTACAAGCTGGGGTTACTTAGATCTTGAAAACTTCACTTACAAGCCAAACATTATAATTAATCCTAACGGATTTGAATCATTACCTACGTACGCTCAATATTTAGATCTTATAGATCCAGTCACAGGTGACCCAAATGTTTTTCAAAACTCGAGCTTAAACCCTTCAAACTCTGAATCATACCCCAATGGGTCTAGTACAGCTCCTTATTGGGACGGAAGAGTTACTTTTCAAGTAAACCAAACGCCTGGCAGCGCTTTACAGGTTGGAGAGATATTGATATTATCAGGAGAATTGGTTAACCAATTTGGGCCAAATACGGATTATGAAATAAGTTTAAAAATACACGCTATAAATGGTGTTTCTATAACTGGTGAAATACAGGCTATTTCTAAAAACATAAATAAGTCTTTAGACAGCGAAGGTGAGGTTGAAGCTATATCTTGGGATGTGCTTTTAGTAGAAAAAAAGCCTTTGTTTGAATACGTTTTTCCAAGATTTGCATACAGATGGAAATATATAGATAACGAGTATTCTTGTTACTCTCCGTTTTCTTTAGTAGCCTTTATTGGCAATGATTTTGAGTATCTTTCATCCGACGGTTACAATGTTGGAATGACCAATAACTTAAGGAAGCTTATAATTCAAGATTTAGTTTGGAACGCTGAAGAAATTTCTGAAATTGACATACTTTATAAAGAGTCTAACAACACAGCTGTTTATGTAGTTGATACATTGAAAAAAAGTGACTATCAAAACACTACTTTACCTACAGAGTATGAAATAAAAACAGAGTTAATTGGAGCAGTGGTTGAAAGTAATCAATTACTTAGACCATGGGATAACGTGCCTCGGGAAGCTAAGTCTCAAGAAATAATTGGCAATAGAATTGTTTATGGTAACTACTTACAAAACTACAGCACTGTAGGCGTTGTTAATGAAACTACAGGACAGATTTCAACACCGGTTAAACTAAGTACGTCGTTGTTTTCTACAGAATATCCTGATTTGTTAATAGACGAAAATGGCGATACAGAGCCTACGACGCTTCCATATGGTTCTATTAAGTCAATAAGAACATATCAAGCAGGTGTAGTATACAAAGATGCTTATGGAAGAGAAACACCTGTTTTTACGAGTGAAAACTCAGGGCTTCAAGTAGATATTGTTAACTCTTCTACTATAAATAAACTAGCAATACAACCTACTAATATACCACCTAGCTGGGCAACCCATTATAAGTTTTTTGTAAAAGAAACTTCAAATGAATATTACAACTTAGCTTTAGATAGATATTATTTAGCGGAAGATGGAAATGTTTGGCTATCTTTCCCTTCTTCAGAAAGAAATAAAATAACTGAAGAATCTTATTTAATATTAAAAAAACAGCACGATAATAACGCTGCTGTAAAAGAATTAAATAGATATAAAATATTATCTATTGATAATTCTGCTCCAGACTTTATATCTAAATTTGACAACTTCGTAGCTTCAAGAGACGTTACGGCTGATAATGAAATTGAGCCTGGTAGAATAACTATAGAGTTTGGAACAGGTAGTGATCCAGGTGCTACTTTTCGAGGCGGTTTAAATAGTAGTGCTAATAAATTAACTATAACACATCAGGGTATAACGTCTAATAAGTACGATATTTCAGGTTCAACTCCTAACGATGATAACACAAGCTTTGATGTAGTTTTGTCACAACCCTTAGGTAATGAAGTGCCTAATATAGATGATGGAGATGCTTTAACTATAACTATATATGAAGAAGTAACCAAAAAACTGCCTGAATTTGAAGGTAGATTTTTTGCAAAAATAAACAGAGACTTTGCTTTTGACACTAATATTATAGATTCATTTGACGCTCAAAAAGTTGAGTATGCTGTTGTTGATGAAATTGACTTTCATAAACCTATTGCAAACGGAGATGAAGGACAGTATGGCGCTAATTCAGGGGGGAGGTATTTCTATGCTGATAACGGTAAAGGCGGTGGCGATTGCAACTCTGGAGATGATACTGAACAATTAAGATTAAAAGGCTGGACAGGTGACGGAACTACTTATGGTTCTGATATGGGTCCAGAGCGAGATTTTGGATATACACCTCCCACGAGAACAAGTAATATATTCGGCTACCTTAACGTAGGCGTGGGCAGCAACACCATAATAGATAAGATGACAGGGCGAACTCCAGGTGACCGAACCTTGACGGCTCCAACCGGAACAATAAATCCAGGAGCTAAAATAAGGTTTGCAAATAACGACCCTAACGCTCAATACAGCGATAAACTATCAAAGCCTTACACAATAATTAAAACACAATCAAGAAGAACAGCTAGAGGTGAGCGTAACCAAGTAGGAACTGGTGGGTGTTTTGATGGAAATTGGAGTAGAAATTGGAAATACGTCGTAATGATTACTTTAGATAAGCCAATAACAGAATCTTGGATGCCTAACGCAAATGAATGGGATGTTTTAGAGACAACGCTACCCAGTATACAACTTATACGACCAGTTTATGAAGGCGGTAATAAAATTTTAACCTCTAGCAACCCTGCTATTTTTGAAACAGAACCCAAAGAATCTGTTGATTTAGACTTATACTATGAAGCCTCAAATGCGTTTCCTATTTCTGAATATAATACAGAAAAAACCTTAGACTGGTTCAATTGCTATATTTACGGCCAAGGTGTTGAGTCTAACCGTATAAGAGACGACTACAACGCTCCTTTTATAGACAAAGGACCTAAAGTATCTACAGTGTTAGATGCTCCTTATAGTGCTGAAAGAAGAGGTAGTGGGTTTATATTCTCACAAATATACAACTCTACCTCTGGAATAAACAGATTAAACCAGTTTATACAAGCAGAACCAATTACAAAAGATCTTAATCCAATACATGGTACGATACAAAAACTGCACGCTAGAGACACTGATTTAATATCTCTATGTGAAGATAAATGTTTCCGTATATTAGCTAACAAGGACGCTCTATTCAACGCTGATGGTAACGCTAACTTAACATCTAATCAAGCTGTATTGGGTCAAGCTGTTCCTTATGCTGGTGAATTTGGTATATCTAAAAACCCAGAGTCATTTGCATCTTATGGATTTAGATCTTACTTTTCAGATAAAAATAGAGGCGCTGTAATTAGACTTTCTGCTGATGGTATAACTAACATAGCAGAAAAAGGTATGTCTAGCTTTTTTGCAGATAACTTAAGAACTACTACAAAAGCTATAGGTAGTTATGACGACGACAAGGATATATACAACCTTACATTGAATAACTTGTCTAGCTATTGGCAGAAAAGATTAAGTCTTGATGCTGACTACCAGCTAGACCCAGACTGCGAAGACGCCCCTGACAGCTTAGTACCTAATACAACGGTATCATTTAAAGAAGGCGTAGATGGATGGACTAGTAGAAAAGATTTTATACAAGAATCAGGTGTAACGTTGAACAATAATTACTACACTTTTAAAAATGGTCGTGTTTGGCTACATGGAGTTAACACTTTACATAACAACTTTTATGGAGTTCAATATGACAGCTCTTTTAATGTTGTTTTTAATGAAATGCCCCAAGTTGTAAAAGGCTTTAGTACTTTAAACTATACAGGTACAGCTTCTAGAATACTTGAATACGAAGGGTTAAACGAAAAATGGTATTCTATAGCAGAAGTTAATGCTAATCAAATAATACCTACAGCTTCACAAATTAAAAAACACGGTTGGTATACTAGTTTTATTAGAACAGATCTTGAAGCTGGTAAAATTAAAGAATTCCAAAAGAAAGAAGGTAAGTACTTTAACTACATAAAAGGCACTTTGATTGGGTGCGAACCTGACGGTGGAGGTATTGGACCTTGTTTAGATTGTGGAGAAGATACGCCTCAAGATTACTTATTGACAGTTACTATTGACGAAGCTTGTAGCAGCTCAGGCGCAGCAACACCAGACACTGACTTTGAAGGTTGGTATCAATGGAACAGGAAAGGATCTTCTGCTTCAATAGTAGATGAAACTTTAGCTCAAGATGCGAAGTGTATAATAGACGAATTTTACAATGGATTAAACGGATACTATGACAACTCTACAATAAATAGTAGAAATTTTAAATATGTTTTCAGCGAAGGAATTAGTGTTGGCACTCAAATGTATGACTTTTATACTTTAGAACCTTTAGCTACTCCAGGATGTTATTTGTACATAAAAAACTCTGCTGGTGCGACTCCAAATGGCCCTGCTTTAGATCCTAATAATCAAGCTGAAGTACCCATCACTTATTTTATAGTTATATGGGGAGCTGATGGAATTATAGACAGTGTAACGCCTTATGTATCGCTAATCAGTTGTACTACTCCAACCCCAGACATGTCTAGAAGTTTTAATAATGTCCTAAATGCAAACAATTCTGACCCTCAAATACCTCCTTTTCTTGTTTCATCAGGGCACACCAGCACAAATAACTTTTTATGTGGCTTAAGGTCATTTATGAATTTGTTTTGGGAGCAAAAAGATGATCCAAACATAAACGGACCTAATGGGGGATGGTCAGGCTCTACGATTTATTGGCATGGCCCAGAAGAAATTGAGCTTGGTAAGGTTCTTTATTCAAATCCTGATCTTTTAACCGTTGCTCTTTTACGTTACTTTGTAACTGGACCGGGAACTGGACCAGAAGCAGATGTCATTGAGTACGATGCAGCTAATAGATGGACTGACGTATCTGTACTACCTGATGGTTACAAGCTAATTAAAACTGACGAGGATGGGGTGGTTGTTGAAATTACTCAAATGAATCAAATCCCAAATCCTTCATGCAATTAAAATAAAAAATAAATATGCCAAGTTTCAATAATTATACATTTACAAATGTTCAGTACACTATACCAGAAGGAACTAATGTTGTTGCATTATACCCTACAGCACAAATAACAATTGTGCCAAATAGTGGGTATACAGCAAACGCTGCAGATTTTTCACTAGACGCTAGCTTTTCTGACAACGCAGTACAATCTGTGGTTTTTACTCAAGATGGTTTAAACGTACTTTGTACTGTAACGTTCAATACGGGGTTTGTTATGCCATCGGGTAATTACACAATACCGCTTTGTGTTGTAGGACAATCAGAAGTAGCTTTAATTATCATAGAAGGAACATTTACTGCTAACGTAGGGCCTAATATTTCAGGAGACGTAAACGAAAGTGTTCCTTATGCGAGCTCGGGAAACGCTGGAGAACTTGAATTGCTTTTTACTAAAAATTACACAGCTGATCCCGGTTATTACTTAACATCAACTGGACTTCAAGTTGTCGCAGGTAACGCGTCTAATTACAATATAGTTCAAGCGCCTACTTATGATGGGGATAACAATTTAACAGGTATTAGTTATGCCGTTAATTATTTATATCCTAATCAAAGTATATATGACGACGAGTTACAAATAAATCAAGTTGCAGCAAGGGAAATATTTGTTGCTCCTCAGTATATCACAAGTTACCAGCCGCTGCGTCAAAACTTTAGCGATTTTGGGGGTCAAATTAATGGCTGGAAGGTGTATGGAGGCGAAGGAGCCACTGTTACCGCAACTATAATAGATCGAATTCGTGGGTATACCGCAACTATAATTGATAATGAAACCATTGGTAGTAGCGGTTTTGTATCTGGTGACATATTGATTCCGGCTTTGAGCTGTAATGGCCCTTGTTGGGAAGTTTACGAGATTGAACTTTTTGGGGATTTAGCTCCTAATTTTGCTTCTCCTAACCCTATAACAATAACCCAATCTGGTTTTCAACCGAGAATAGAATTTACAGCAATAACAACTGGAAATATAACAGGATTCACTCCGGTGGTTAAAACCTCGTCAGCTTTTAGTGATTTCCAAAATGGCCCTCAAGTGGTGAACATAGAATGGACGTTAACATCTCCTGATACTTTGGTGGTAGATCAAGTTGCAGACGCAGTTACACTAACTAACGTAAGCTCTGTGGTGGTTACTACTACAGCCACTTCAACTAATTCACCTACTATAACAGTAGATGATACGTCAAACGTAGTTGTAGGCAGTGAGTTTAGCTTAAGCGGTACAGATAGAGGAGTTTATGACTATGAAATAACTGGAATTAATTCACCTACTGAAATATCTGTATCTCCTAATATCACTGTAGCAAACGACTTTGAAATTTTCACTTATACAAACAACGGCAATAAAGTTGACAACGTATCTTTTAGTATGACTGAAAACTTAGATGGTTCAATAACTTTTAACGCTGAAGCATCAATATATTACTTTGGCGCAGCAGACACTACTTTTACGTTCTTGTTAGATAACTTAGTAAAAGAAATACCTTCAATAGCATGTGCATCATCTGCTGTTAGTGGAGGCGAAGGTATAACAGACTATTCTTTAAGCTTAGATCCAACAGGAGGTGTTATAGCGTTTCTAGTTAACGGGCAAGGTTTACCTGATAAGTTTGAAATATTGCACGGAGGAGCGTCAGGCATTAAGAAAGCAACCTCTAGCATGAGCGCTTCTGGAAACTTTGGACCGTTTGACAACGTTTTTGGAACTGAACCTAACAACTTAATTCCAACTTCAGCACAGCTAAATGCAGATCAATTTATAGGCTCTTATAAATACGCGCCTTCACCGTTTGCTCCAAGTAGAACTTCAGAATTTTTTAATGATACTGGATTTACTATACCAAGTATGACTGTAGGTGGAACTACTTATCAACAAGTTGTTTGGTGGCAATACACAGCAGCCGATTATACTAGTAATCCAAATGCAACAATGAGAATAACAGGGCCAAGTGGAACTGGGTGGGATATATTAAGAGTATGCTGCTTAGACCCGTCTGATCCTAATTGCACGCTACCTCCTTCACCTTAAAAAATAAAAATATGGCAAATATAACTTTAACATTTTCAAACCCCTTACCTGAAGGAATTCAAGTAGGAGACATCGCTTGGTATTTAGATGTTGATGCCGAACCTGCACCTGCAGAAGTAGAAATGGGACCAATACTTTCAATAGGAAGTAACCCTGTTTCTATAATTGTAGACGCAGCAGTAGGCGTTGGTTCTCCCTCGCAAGATGATTTTATTTTTTATGCTGAAAATCCTATTGGTTTTTTAGGACAGCTTAAAGGCTACTACGCTGAAGCTCAATTTAGGAATAGCTCAACAAGTTCTGCAGAGTTATTTTCTGTAGGCTCAGAGATATTTGAGAGTAGTAAATAACGTGTAATAATAATATATAAAGCAATAGAATATGATACCAATGGGTGCAATAATGGCTGGAGCACAAGGAATCGCTGGAATAGCAGGTGGTTTAATTGGCTCTCGCAAAAGAAAAAAAGAACAAAGAGCTGCTCAAGCGGATTTTAATAGAAGAAAAGGGCAGTTTGAAGATTTAGATACATCAAACTTGTATACTAATTTAGAAAACGTATATGAAGATTTAACTGTAAACCAGCAGCAAGCAGAGTTCACTAATAGAGCCCAACAACAGTCGATGGCTAATACAATGGCTGGTATGCAAGGCGCGGCTGGAGGATCAGGCATTGCCGCTTTAGCTCAAGCTATGGCTAATCAAGGTTCGTTAAACGCTGAGAGAGCAGGTGTATCAATAGGACAACAAGAAAGAGCTAATCAATCCGCTCAAATGCAACAAGAGGCACAAAATCAGTTGTTGGAAAGACAAGGTGAAGGTCAATCGAGAGCCGCAGAACTAAACAAAGTAAGTACGCTAATGGGTATGGCTGGTCAAAGGTTGGGTGCTGCTAATCAAGCTAGAGCCGCTGGTAAACAAGCTATTCTAGGCGGGGTAGGAAATATACTAGGCGGAGCCGGGCAAGCACTTCCTGGAATGATGCGTTAATAAACTTAAAATAAAATGACAGAAGAACAATTATTATCAAGAGACAGGCAGAAAGTAGCCCAGTTTTTAAGTTTAGCAGATAGCGGTACTGTGCAGGCAGGGCTAACGCCTAAGCAGAAGCAGCAGCAGACAGAATATATAATGCGTCAAAGAGATATATATGCTAATGCAGCGTTTAGAGCTCAAGACAAACTCATCCCAAAAACATCACCTGCTTACCTACAGAATATTCAAGAAATGAATCAAGTTAAAAGTAACTTAGAAAACTTGGCTGTACAACAAAAAGCTATAGGAGATAACCAACAACAATACCTTGACGATGTAGAAAATGGTAGAATATCTAAAGCTAACTACGTAGATGGTAAATCAAATGGTTTAGCTGACATTTATTCAGGCGTTGCTAACATGAACATCGATGATTTTGGAAATTTAACCTTTGAAGTTGACGGTGAATACAAACCATATGCTCAAGTCGCTGATTATTCTTTAAAGTCAATAGATACAGCTAATGGTATTTTAGATTTAGTAGATAAAGTAGCTAGTTCTAAAAAACCAATGAATAAAGCTCAAATGGGTATGTTTGACAATAGAATAAAAAGCATTATCAATGAAGCATCCAGATCTGATGTTGTGTCATTAATTAAAGACGACTTACTGCCAGGTTTTGAAAGCATTGATATTGACAGCGAAATGTTTAAAACAGAAAACCTACCTGCATTAAAAGATATTGTTATAAATACAATAAACAGCGCAGCTAATGATATCAATAGTAATATTCCAGTTCACGTTGATGGACCTAAAGAAAACACTCCAAAAAAAACTCAAGCTGAGATAAATAGAGAAGAGAAACAAGAGACAATAGAATATAGAGGAAAAACAATTGTTAACGGTTTATTGGAAAATCCAATAAGTTTAATAAGAGAATACTTAGGACTTGAAGGAGTGAGTAAAGAAGGCAAGGTAATAAAAATAGGTACGCAGGAGTTTAATATGGGAAGTGGTCGCGATATCAACAATCTTGCTAGTTTATTATACCAATCAAAATACGGTAGCAGTGAGACTGATAAGCTGGTTTTAGATTATATGCCAGCTTATTTAGATGAAATTAGAGTAGAAAAAGGAAAAGCGCCAATAGGTTTTTTACCAGGTTCAAATAAACAAAATTAAATTATGTTCGAATACGAAGGAAATGAATACTCATTAGAAGATGTAAAACAAGCTGCTTCAAATCTTGATATGGGATTTGACGAGTACGTTAAAAAGTATAATCTTAAAGAAAAGGGAAAAGCAAACGGTGTTGCACAACAGGATGCAACTGTAGCACCTCAACCGGAAATAGCATCCGAGAATATGGACTCAGAGCCGGAAAATGGTTCTTTGGATTCGTCAAAGTTAAATGACAAAGAGTTCTTCTCTACATTTGGAATAGATAACATTAATGTAGAAAATGACAAAGACGCTTTACCTTACACTAGAGGTGTAGAACAATCAACTAACGAAATAGCTGTAGAAAGCACTGGAACAAGAAAAGTACAACTTCCTAAAGCTACACCTAAGGAGTATATAAAAAAAGTAAAAAATCTAGAATCAACAGCTAACGTCGTGTTGAACTCTAACACTCCATATCAGCTAGATATAGAAGGAGGATCTATAAGCGAGCTATCTGAAGACCCTTCTTTCTTTAACAATATTAGGTCTGAGATAAAAGACACTCACTATAGAAGATTTCCTAGTGGAGAATTTCCTTCAGATTATGATATAGATAACATTGTTAAAGCTAAAATTAAAAAACTATCAAAGCAAGAAGCTGAGCAAGAGCAGAATTCAGCTAGAGCTATAGTCGAAGGCGCATTAGACGACGGTAGTTACGATTTTAAACTAAACACGGGAGCTAAGCTTCACATAAGTGAGATATCTAAAGAAGCTAAAAACTTAGCTAATATCATAGATGAAACGCGAGGCCAGCAAAAGATACTGCAGGGAGACGGAACTTATGACGAAAAACTAGCTGCTCAAGTAAAGCTAAATGAACTATCGCCTCTAGCAGACGAAGCTCTTAATGCTTACAATGAAGATCTCACCTTCATGTTTGATAATGAAACCAGTCAAAGACTAACTAAACCAGAGGTAGAAGCTAAAAAAGCTGCTGGCGAGCAAAGTGAAATGACTGATTTAGAGGGCGAATTAAACGAGCTGGAAGGTTACTATAAAGATTTAGATCTAGAGAGTTTAGAGCAAGCTTATTTTGGTCATGTATTAGAGTATGAAGGTTACCAAAAAAATAGAAATAGTACTATTGACTTAAAGCCTACAGACACAACTCTTGCTATCGCTTTAAATAATTACGGGTACGAAGCAGAAAATGGTGTGTTTAAAAACGTTAAGTATTCTGATTTGATGAATTTTCAAGATCAAGAAGAAATATTACAATCATCTATATATAACCCAGAAGGGGGAATTGTTCCTCAGTTAGGTGAAACGCTTAAGTCTATTAATAAAGATAGAAAAAAATTAAACCTCGAAAGAGAAGCTTTTAAAACCGCTTATCTATTAAACATAGACCCTGGTAGTATAGAGCAATCAAAAACTTCTAGGTTTTTTGAATCTGCTACAGAAGCTACAATTGGCACGGAAGCTACTGAAAGAATAGGTACCACAGCTAGAAAAGAGTTAGACGCATTGCAAGGTGTTTTTTCCGAAGCAGGTATAACTATGACTAAAGATCAAGAGGAAAATTTTGAACGGAGCTTTGGAATGAATGTTGCGGAAGGAGTTGGAGCATTTATGCCAGAGCTAGTTAAATTTGCTTTAGCTAACAAAGTAGCTGGAGCTGCAGGAATAACTAGATTAATAGCAAATGCAGGAACAAGAGCCACATATATTAACACAGCAGGTCAACTTGTAACAACCGCTAAAAAAGCAAATAAACCGTTACAATTTACTTTAGGAGCTTTGCTAGAAGAAGCTAAATTTAAAGCTGTAACAGAAGGAGAATCTCAAACAGGAGGTGGTGTTGGGTTTTTTGCAGGGGGAAGTTTAATGCGAAAAGCGCTACCTTTTAGATTTCAAGGAGACCTAGCTAGGTTTAACCCTTTCTTAGAAAAAGTAGTTTTAGCTGGCCCTGGTGGCGCACTTGGATCTGAAGCGGCTCTATTTACTGAAGCTGTATATAAAGATGTAGCAGGTAGTAAGGCTTTTCGCTCAAGCATGGAAGAAGAATATGGAGATTTAGGAGAAGTAGGGTCTAGAGTAGCTGTTAATATGGCTGTGTTTTCTTTAATAGGAGGTTTAGGTGTAAAAAAGCTAGATTTAAAAAGCATAGCAGAAAAAAGAAGCTTGCTTGAAAAAACACAAACCGAACTTGACAATAATTTTATAAAAAAACGTTCTTTAGAAAGTACCTCTAGATCTCTTAGAGAAGCAAGTCCTTTTAGTAAAGAAAAATTATTAACAGACAAAGAAGTTTTAAAGAAACAAAACCTAGTAAATTTATTAAAAAGCGAAACAGCTGTTGCGGATAGAGCTTTTAATAAGCTAGATATAGCTTCAGTAAAAGAAAACATGAATCGGGCTAGAGTAGTGCTTAATAGTGATAAGTCTACTAAATACGAAATTGAAGCCGCTAAAAAGATTATAAATCAAGGTACAGCTAATATTGCTGCAGCTCAAAGACAGGTTAATAGACAGTTTAATGAAATGCGTAAATCTGGCATTTTAGGAGATAAGGTTTCGTTGGAGATAGTAGAAGGTGGAGAGAAAACAGAAGGCGCAAAAGCCCTGTATGACCCGGTTAGTAAAAAGTTTACAGTAGACATATTAAAATATAAGCCTGGTGTTTTTGCTCACGAAGTAGGACATTCTTTTATGGATATGGCTTTTAAAGCTAATCCTGAACTTGCTAAGCAATTCAAAGATGTTATAAAAAATGACTTCAACAAGGCTTTACAAGGTCAAAGATTTGATTATAAAGGTGAAAAAAATTTAACTTTTGAAGAAGCTATAGAGTCTGCTTACGGCAAAAACGTTAGAGCTGAAGAGTACGTTATGAACGCTATAGAGTTTTTACAGAACCCTAAATACGCTGACTTGCTTTTAAACAAAGGATTACTTCCTAGTTTGAAAAGAACGTTGGTTAATACAGGAAAAAAGGCAGGTTTAGATTTAAGTTCAAGTCTAGATTTAAGCGCTTCTAATTCAACTAGAGCTTCACAGTTGCTAGAGTTCATGTACAGTATGGGTAGGGTTTCAGAAGGAGGTTCTGCGCGTGGTATTAAAAAGAGTTTTGAAAAGTTTAATGATATTAGCATTGACGGAAATAAATTAATTGACTTGTTTGGCAATGAGATAACAGAAGGATCAATTAGAGATGCAAAAGCATCTAAAGACCTAGAAGCGTCAGCAACCGATTTAATTAAAAAATACCAGAACAACAAGGAGGGCATGACATCTAAAGAGTTGGCCACTTTAAAAAGTCAATTTGTTAGTATAGGCGTAGAAGCTGTAAGTAGGTGGGCAGCTAAAAAAGGTGTACCTGTTAGCGCTGTTAAAAATAATCCTGAAATAGCAGGTAGAGTTTTGGATCAGCTTGGAAGTATAACTAAAAACTACACAGAGGTAAATCCAGTAACTAAACAGAAAAGAGAGCTTAGTACTTACATGGAAAAACCTTTAGGATTAAGAATTGGTCCTAAAATAGTAGAAGAGTACAGTAGAGAACTAAAAACTACAAGTACTGACACTGAGTTTGCTAGGGATTTAGTTGACCAATCATCTCCTGAAGCTTTAGCCGAAAGAAGAGTTAAGGAGGAAGCTGAAGCAAAAGACCTTATTGACGTTAGAGATTTTACACCAGTGAAGATCAAACGCGAGCTAATAGAAGAATCCGTAGATGTAAAACCTGAAACTATATCTACGTTGACATATAAAACAGCCGCTAGTGAATACTCTCCAAAAGTAGCTGAGGCACTATTAGACGTGCCTTACGATAGAGCTACTGGCAAATCTACTTTAAACTACGGTAAAGGCGGTGGAGCAGCTGAGGTTTCTAGAATGCAAGGACTCTTTAGAAATGTGCAAGAGTTTAAGAGGTTTATGGAGACAGTGCCAGAGTATAATGTTGCTGGTCCAGAGACTACACTTAAAACATTAGAAGGCCAAGAAAAAATTATAGATGTTTCGCCTGATGCAAAAGGTTATGCTACAGGCTTAAACAACAAACTGCTTAAATTGATGTACGACAAGGTTAACGTTAAAATACCTGGTATATCATCTCCTAAAGGTAGAAGCTTAGGTAAAACTTCTCAAACTCAAGTTTGGAGATTAAAACCTGAGTTTAGAAAACCGTCTATAGAAACTTTAAGAAAATTACAGCAAGATATAGGTATCACGCCAGCTGGTGAACTCAGTATACCTATGAAAGCTGCTAATAGAACTAAGTTTGGGACACTCTTACAGGGTTTAACAAAGCTTTATGTAGATAATGTTACAAATAAAGTTATAAGGTCTAAGATTGAAGAATCTGGAATTAAGACAGCTAAAGGCACGGATCAAATAATAGCTGATATCGCGGCTGGTAAGTCTAAGCGTATGGCTAGTGAAGTTATAAAAGAGGCTAAAAATGAAATAAATAAATTCAGGCCTAACTTCTTAAAAACCCCAGAAGGCAAAAAAATATACGATGAAGGTGAGTCTGACTTTTACAACGCTATAGCATCTGGCATGAGTGTTGAGAAAGCTTTTAACCTTTCTTTCCCTGAAACTTTTTTAACCAATAAAAAAGGAGAGCCTTCAAAAACTAAAAACGAGTTAATAAAGTCTATAGAATCGATGACTGGCGAATATGATAGAGCTAGTAGAGCCTTGTCTAAAGAAGTTGAGCCGAAGCCTATTCAAAGATTTTTATACGAGCAGGTTTCAGAGCAAAGAGCTATTGAGAACTTAAAGTACATGTTAGATATAGGCAAAGACGGTATAGATTTTAACAACCCTAGTCAAATAAACGCTAGTGTAAAAGCGCTTGAAAAAGCTATTGGCAAAATATACAAAAAAAAGACAGCAGATGGAACACCAATAAATGTAGACGCTGAACTCGCTAGAGTAGGTGCGTTTTTAGTTAAATCTTATGCTACTAACGCTAAAGTTGGTAGTGGTTTATTTGAGTGGGTTGAAACAGTGTTTGGAAAACAACTACAATTAACAAACAAAAAAACAGGTACTCTTAGACAAAGTATACTTGGTAAAGCTGAGGATTTTATAGATCTTATTATAAAACCTAACATGACTAACCCTGAGTCTATTAAAGTTGTTAGAAAACAAAAAAAGACTAAAGAAGGTCCTAGAATGGATTTTTCACACGTAGAGTTTAATGGTGAAAGAATAGATGTAGAAAGAGCTAAACAGAGTTCAACAGCAACTTCCTCTGCTCTAAAAGAGGTTAAGAAAAATGGTGTGATATCTAAAGAAACACTAGACACTTCTTTAGACTACGCTAACTCTAATAGAGATTTATTTGTAGACATACTAGAGCAATTTAAAGAAAATGGAGACAGAAATGCCTCGGGTATGTTTTTATCAGGAAGCACGTCTTCTATGGAAGGCATATTAAGAGCCGCAGCTAACCTAAACAGTATTGCTGTAAAAGGTAAAGATTTCAACCCTGACAACTACAGGTATGAACACAACCCTCCAGCAAACGTCATGAAAGTTTACGCTGTAGATTACTTAAATGGCAATATAACTAAGGCTGAACTTAGAGCTAAGCTAAACGACTACAACGCTAGTATTATCCCTAAGGAAATGGATAATATTATAAACGAAAAATACCAAAGCTCTCTGCCTTTAGAAGCTATTATAAACACTTGGAAAAGATATTATAACTTTAGTCACTATGGTAGAAACATAACGGAGCTTACTCTTTACGAAAAGCAAGCTGATGGAACTTATACGACTACTAGAAAAGGAGCTGGGTTCGAGCAAGCCTATAAAGACGCTCAATCTGCTTTAAAGAAAAACACGTCTACAAAAGCTTCTAAGGAATTTTTTGAAAAACCTAAAAGCGTTCAGGAGAGCATAGAAAACTTAAAGTCTTTAGACAAAGCTTTAAAAGCCGGTAATGACGTTAAAGCCCCTGTTAAAAAGATTAGAGTGTTTGACTTTGACGACACGTTAGCTAGATCTAACAGTAAAGTAAATTACACCGCGCCAAATGCAGAAGGTGGCTTCTCACAAGGTGCTAATAAATATAAAGCTATATTTATGGTTGGTGGTCCTGGCGCTGGTAAAACAAACGTAGGTAAAGGATTACAACTAGGTAGAAGAGGTTACAAGGTAGTTAATCAAGATATAGCTCTAGAGGCTATGAAAGCAGAATCTGGTTTACCTGCCAAAGAAAGCGAATACAATAAAGAACAAAGATCATTAAGATCTAAGCTTGGCGCTGCAGCTAGAAAAGCAGCTGTAGCCAAGTTTGATAAGTATGCTAAAAATGGAGACGGCATGGTCATTGATGGTACTGGTGCTTCTTACAACGCTACAATGAAAAAAGTAAAACAACTTGAAGACGCAGGTTTTGAAGTTCACATGGTTGTAGCTAACACACCTCTTGAAACTGCTATATCAAGAAACAAGGCTAGAGTAGAAAGATCTTTACCTGATTTTGTTGTTAGAAAATCATGGGAGCAAGTTCAAGAAAGCGCTAAGAAGTATAGAGAAGAGTTTAGTGATAGATTATATGAAATAGAAACAACTGATATAGGTTTTGGCGAAGCACTTCCTGAAAGGTTTCTACAGAAGGTTTACTCAGGTATAACAAGAAATAAAGTTGGTAAAATCAATGCATCTGAGTTTGCAAAGCAATCCGATTTATTAGAAAGTCAAGGAGCTAAGTTTGATTTTAGAGAATTTAGTAAAGTTATAGACGGAGAAAAAGGACCTTTGTTTAGTGTAGCTGAAAAAATAGCTGCGGCAAGAGGAACTGAAGATGTATTTATATTAACCGCTAGACCACCTGAATCTGCTGTAGAAATACAGAAATTTATGAAAGAGTCTGGTATATCAATACCACTTGAAAACATAACTGGATTAGGTGATGGTACTGCTAAAGCTAAAGCTAAATGGGTTTTAGATAAAGCAGGTGAAGGTTATAATGATTTTTACTTTGCAGATGACGCTATTAAAAACGTTAAAGCCGTTAAAGACATACTAGGTCAAATAGATGTAAAGTCAAAAGTACAACAAGCTAAAGCGTCTAAAGAT
>Ga0115103_1864524_pt1 | contig 18903 bp, 31 predicted proteins | sample MBTome_2_FD_89643 | JGI IMG/M metagenome (GOLD analysis project Ga0115103, IMG submission 89643) | Marine eukaryotic communities from Pacific Ocean to study complex ecological interactions - MBTS_5May14_M1_3um Metatranscriptome... | ecosystem: Environmental > Aquatic > Marine > Oceanic | place... | reverse complement strand
TATAAAAAAGCTATTGTAACTTTATCAGAGGGTGATACAATAAACTTATTTGCAGAAAATTAAAAACTATAACAATTAAAAGTTTATGAGTATTCGCCTTTATAAGTCATATACACCAGGAACACGAAACCGCGCGCTTTCATCATTTGATGAAATTACAAAAGCCAAACCCGAAAAAACACTAATTAGACACAATCATCGTAATAAAGGTCGTAATAATCGAGGTGTGATTACTGTACGTCATCGCGGTGGTGGCCATAAGAGAAAATACCGATTAATCGATTTTAGACGTAATAAACACAATGTAGAAGCTGTTGTAGCTTCAATTGAATACGATCCAAATCGTAATGCTAGAATTGCTTTATTACATTATAATATGGCGAAAAACGTTATGTATTACACCCAAACACATTAAATGTGGGTGATTCTGTAATTTCTGGACCAGATTCACCATTTGCTGTTGGGAATTGTTTACCCTTAGAACAAATACCATTAGGTACTTCAATTCATAATATTGAATTAATTCCAAATCGAGGTGGTCAAATTGTTCGTGCTGCAGGTACTTCGGCAAAAATTTTAGCTAAGGAAGGCGATTATGTTACATTACGATTACCTTCAAAAGAGGTTCGATTAATTCGAAAAGAATGTTTTGCAACAATCGGTGAAATTAGTTTTAATGATGCGTTTTTAGTTCGAAGTGGAAAAGCAGGTCGCACACGTTGGTTAGGACGAAGACCCGTTGTTCGTGGTTCAGTAATGAATCCATGTGATCACCCACATGGTGGTGGTGAAGGGCGTACACCTATTGGTCGTGCTCGACCACTAACACCGTGGGGTAAACCGGCACTAGGAATGAAAACACGTAAGAACAAAAAACAAAGTAATTCTTACATTATTCGCCGTCGATAATAAATAAACCATTAAAAAATAAAAGCTAAGTGAATATATGCCAAGATCACTAAAAAAAGGTCCTTTCGTTGCATATCATTTATTAAAAAAAATTGATAAAATGAATGCTAGTGGGAAAAAAAGCACTATTGTTACCTGGTCGCGTAGTTCAACAATTTTACCAAATATGGTAGGTCATACAATTGCTGTTTATAATGGAAAACAACATGTGCCTATTTTTATTTCTGATCAATACGTTGGACATAAATTAGGTGAATTTGTTTCTACTCGAACATTTAGATCTCATATTAAATCAGATAAAAAAACAAAACGTTAATCAGAATAATTATGCCAAGGCTTTTAAAACATCCGAGATGTAAAGATTTTTTTCGCGCATCTCGAAATCCGATGATTTTAGAATCGGTTACATTGACCGCAAAAAATAATAATTTAGCATCACGAAATGTAACAAAAATTTTAAAAAGTCTTCGAAAGCGTTCATTTTATAAAGCAATAGAAATTGTTTCAGATATGGGAAATATTGCAGAACGAAATGATATTTTACAAATATTATATTCAGCAACTATTTACACTGAAAACAATCATTATGCAAATCTTCTGAAATTATGGATTGACGATATCTATATTAAAAAAATTCCAAATTATAATCAATTTCTTCTACAAGATTCGCAGAGTTTAAAATATCAATATAATGTTGTGATTAAACTTGGCTTTGAATATAAAGAACCACCAATAAAAAAAGAGCCATTGTGGTAGATAAAAATAAACATTTTTTTCCAAAGAAAAAAGTATTTTACTTATCCAAAAATAATGATTTGAATATTTTAATAATAAAAGTACAAGGATCAATATATTATTTTCAAACTTGGATCTACGAGTAAAAATTAAATTATTTTTAGGTTGATTTAAAGATTCGGAATAAAACTAAAAAATATAAAGTAAAGAAAAACTAGAAAAAATATTTTATGTCTAATACTCAATCAGTAAAAGCGGTAGCGAAATATATTCGCATGTCACCGCATAAAGTACGACGTGTATTAAATCAAATTCGTGGACGTTCGTATCAAGAAGCTTTAATGATCTTAGAATTTTTGCCTTATGGAGCAGGTGGACCTGTATGGCAAGTAGTACATTCTGCAGCAGCTAATGCACAAAATAATTACGATTTAGATAAAAAGAAATTAATTATTGATGAAGTTTATGCTGATGAAGGGCCTAAATTAAAAAGAATTCGCCCTCGTGCGCAAGGTCGAGCGTATGCTATCTTAAAACCAACGTGTCACATTACTGTTGTTGTTAAATCTACGGATTAAACAATATTATAAAATTGTATTTTAATTAAAAGGATTAATTCTGTGGGTCAAAAAACACATCCATTAGGGTTTCGATTAGGAATAACCCAAGAACATAAATCATCATGGTATGCGAAATTAAATCACTATTCTAATTTATTAGAAGAAGATGATAAAATTCGGACACACTTAAATAAGTTAACAAAATCAGCAAGTATTTCAAATATTAAAATTAATCGTAATGGTTTAAACGATCAGATTGAAGTAAATATTGAAACAGGTCGTCCAGGCGCATTAGTTGGTAATAATGGATTAGGTATTGAAACTTTATTAACTAATATCAAAAAGATCTTACCAGAAAACAGACAAGTGACTATTAATATTTTAGAAGTTGAAAAAGTTAATTTAAATGCTTCATTAATTGGTGACTTAGTAGTAAAACAATTAGAAGATCGTGTAGCGTTTCGTCGAGCAATTCGCGAAGCTATGCAATGTGCACAAGAAGATAATGTTAGTGGTATTAAAATCCAAGTATCTGGTCGTTTAAACGGTGCGGAAATTGCTCGTAGCGAATGGATTCGTGAAGGTCGAGTACCGTTACAAACTTTACGAGCTGATATTGATTACGCTACAAAAGAAGCTAATACCATCTATGGAGTTTTAGGTGTTAAAGTTTGGTTATTTAAAAATGAAATTTTAAAGAAATAAAAATTTTTACTCTGATTTAACAAATTTACATATTATTACACTAATTTATTATGTTAAGCCCAAAAAGAACAAAGTATAGAAAATTCCATCGTGGACGAATGCGAGGAAAAGCAACACGAGGTAATGAGATCTCTTTTGGCGATTTTGCTCTTCAAGCATTAGAACCGAGTTGGATTACATCTCGTCAAATTGAAGCCTCTCGTAGAACAATTACACGTTATACAAAACGTGGTGCATCTTTATGGATTCGTATTTTTCCAGATAAAACTGTAACAGCACGAGCTGCGGAATCGCGTATGGGTTCAGGTAAAGGTGCTGTAGATTACTGGGTAGCTGTAGTAAAACCTGGAACTATTATTTTTGAAATCGCTTCTGTTCCTGAAGAAATTGCACGTGCTGCTTTCAATTTGGCTGCCTACAAATTACCAATTAAAACAAAATTTATTACTAAAAACAATATTGAATAAATTATGGGTATACCTCAATTTAAGGATGTTACATCACTTTCAAATAATGAAATATCTGAAGCAATTATTCGAGCAGAAAAAGAATTATTCACTTTAAGGTTTAAAAAAGCTACAAGACAACCCTTTAAACCACATGAAATCAAACATACAAAACGCCGTTTAGCTCATTTAAAAACACTTTTAACATTAAGACTAGACATGATTGAAAAAAAACAAAGTAATGTATTAGTCGAATTAGTTAAAAAGAATAATTATATGACTGAAAATTATTAAGGAGTTTTAAATGCCAGTAAAAGAGAAGATTGGTATTGTTATAAGTGACAAAATGGAGAAAACTGTTGTTGTTAAAGTTGAGAATCGTTATCCTCATCCAATTTACGGCAAAACAGTAGTAAAAACAAGAAAATATTTAGTTCATGATGAAAATGGTGAATGTAATATTGGTGATCAAGTGTTAGTTCAAGAATGTCGACCATTAAGTCGACAAAAACGTTGGACATTAACCAAAGTACTTTCGAAATCATCTTTAATTAGTTAAAGCTAAACTTTTATGATCTATCCCCAAACTATGTTAACAGTAGCTGATAATACTGGAGCGCGAAAACTTATGTGTATTCGCGTATTAGGTGGAAATCGAAAATACGCTAAAGTTGGTGATACTATAATTGGCGTTGTTAAAGAAGCTCTACCAAATATGCCAATTAAACGTTCCGATGTTGTACGTGCAGTTGTTGTAAGAACATGTAAAACAATTCGCCGCCAAGATGGTATGTATATTCGATTTGATGATAATGCTGCTGTAATTGTAAATTTAGATAATAATCCACGAGGCACTCGAGTTTTTGGCCCTGTTGCCCGTGAGATTCGTGATAAAAACTTTTCAAAAATTGTTTCATTAGCACCGGAGGTTTTATAAATGCGTGTAAAACAAAAAATGCATGTCAAAATAGGTGATACTGTTACAGTTATCTCTGGTTCTGATAAGAATAAAACTGGTGAAGTTATAAAACTGTACCGTAATACAGGTAAAATTGTAGTTAAAGGTATAAATTTTAAATTTAAGCACATTAAACCGAATAAAGATAATGAAGTGGGCGAAATTAAACAATTTGAAGCTCCAATTCATCATTCAAATGTCAAATTAAATTCAAAAGAGTCTTAATAATTTAATAATATGCGTAACCCTCACTCACTAGAAGAAAAAGCTGAAATAAATCGTTTACTCGATAATATAAAAAAAGAATATGAAGAAGGTATACGACCCGTTTTAAGTAATAATAATCCATTAATGTATGGAAATCCGCATAAGATTCCAAGATTAAAAAAAATTCAAATTAACCGTGGGTTAGGTTTAGCGGCTCAAAATACAAATATTCTAAAAAAGAGTATTCAAGAATTTACTAAAATTACAGGTCAAAAACCGATTATCACGAAATCGAAAAAAGCAATTGCTGGTTTTAAGATTCGTGAAGATATGGATTTAGGTTTAACTGTAACCTTACGTGGTGAAAAAATGTATACATTTTTAACAAAATTAATTTTCTTCACGTTCCCTCAAATTCGAGATTTCCGTGGTTTGTCTGTTCGAAGTTTTGATAAGGCAGGAAATTATACATTTGGTTTAAAAGAACAATTAATTTTCCCAGAAATTAATTATGAAGATGTTGACCAAGCACAAGGTTTCACAATTACTCTTGTAATGTCAGCATCATCGAAAAAAGGCACTACATTTAATAATGTGTTAAATGGCATGGTCCTTTTAAAATTCTTACGATTCCCATTAAATGATTCAGGCTATTACGAAAGATATGAATCAGTAAGTGAAATAAGCCAAGTTTGGGATCGTAAAAAACACTTACGTAGAAAACGTTGGTCACAAGAATAAATTACATATCTATCGGTATTTAGAAAATAGGATCGAATATTAAAGGATAAAGTTATGGTTACAGATACTATTTCAGATATGTTAACACGAATTCGAAATGCAAATATGGTAAAACACCAAATTGTACAAATTCCTGTTACAAAAATGTCTTTAGCAATAGCATCTATTCTGAAAGCAGAAGGATACATTGAAGATTTTGAACAATATGAAGAAGGTAAAAATAAATATTTACTTATGTCTTTAAAATATAAAGGTAAGTCACGCCAACCGGTTATCACTACTCTAAAACGTGTAAGTAAACCAGGTTTACGTGTTTATAGTGGTTCAAAAAACTTACCACAAGTATTAGGAAATTTAGGGATCGCTATTGTCTCAACATCAAACGGTGTTATGACAAACCTAAAAGCTAAAGAGCTTGGAATTGGCGGCGAAATTTTATGTTATATTTGGTAATTGGAGTTATTCTATGTCACGTATTGGAAAATTACCAATTAAAATACCTACAGGTGTTGATATTACATGTGATGGGCCTAAAATTACAGTTAAAGGTAAATTTGGCACATTACATGACACAGTCCCTGATGTCTTAGGGGTTGAACAAAATGAAGGGATTTTAGTTGTAGGTTTAAAAGATGAAACACGAAGTTCTCGTGCTTTACATGGTTTATACAGAACACTAATAAATAATATGGTAATTGGTGTTTCTGAACAATTTTCGATCAACCTTAGTTTAGTAGGTGTAGGATACAGAGCAGCAGTTCAAGGTAAATCTATAGTATTAAATTTAGGTTATAGTCACCAAGTAATTATGGATATTCCGGAAGGGATCTCAGTCGAAGTGGCTCAAAATACAAAAGTAAATTTAAAGGGTTGTGATAAAGCAGCCTTAGGTTTATTTGCAGCAAATATTCGTACATGGCGACCTCCTGAGCCTTATAAAGGAAAAGGGATTATTTATGAAGGGGAAATTGTTAAACGAAAAGCTGGAAAATCTGGCAAATAATAATAGTTAAAAATTTTTCATAACGTCTTATATAAATTGAATACAGAAAAAATAAAAATATGAAATTTTCACCGAGAGTTTTATTGAGACTTAAAAATAAAAATAAAAAACTAAAACCGGATAGATATAAACGGTTAAAACGTGAAGGTTTAAGAGGATCTGTTAAAGGCACGTTAGAACGACCTAGATTATCAGTTTATCGATCGAATGAAAATATTTATGCACAAATTATCGATGATACAACTGCTAGTACATTAGTTTCATGCTCTACTTTAGATCGTGATATTAAATTAGATGTAAAAAATGGTCGAACATGTGATGCATCAAGATTAATGGGTCAAAAATTAGCAAAGCTTAGTCTTAAACAAAATATTACTAAAATTGTATTTGATCGGGGTCCATACCTTTACCATGGTAGAGTTAAAGCTTTAGCTGATGGCGCACGTGACGGTGGTTTACAATTTTAATAAATAACTTTTAAAATATAAGTATATATAGAGTTTTATGAGTACCGATTTAAAACAAGTTAATAAATTAAAAAAAAAATCCACGACGGAATGAAAAAAATAATGAACCCAGATTTGTTGAACGATTAATTAAAATTGGTCGTGTATCAAAAGTAACAAAAGGGGGGAAAAAATTAAGTTTCCGTGCAATTGTTGTGATTGGTGATGAAAATGGGCAAGTAGGTGTAGGTGTTGCTAAAGCAGATGATGTGGTTAATGCTTTTAAAAAAGCAAAGACAGATGCTAGAAAAAATTTAATACAAGTACCAATTACAAAAGCATTAAGTATCCCACATAATGTTACAGGTAATTTTGGAGCTTGTAAAATTATTATGCGACCATCGATTGAAGGTTCGGGTGTAATTGCTGGTGGAGCAGTTCGTACCGTATTAGAAGTTGCTGGTATTAAAAACGTTATTGCAAAACAACTAGGATCTGATAATTTATTAAATAATGCACGCGCGTCTCTTTGCGCATTAAATAATTTAACAACTAAAGCTCAAGTATCAAAAAAACGAGACCTGAACTTAGTTTAAAATTATCTTATAAAAACTTTTTATTTATAAAATACGGGAATGGAAATGAAAGAAACGGGTGACAATAACATTTTATTAAAACGTCTTTTATTAAGTTTAGGGATATTAATATTTATTCGCTTAGGTACTTTTTTACCAGTTCCTGGAATTGATCATGGGTATCTTGCATTTTATATTCAACGACATTCTTTAACCCGAAGTTTAGTCAGTACGTTTTCCGGTAATGATACTTTTGTAATTGGATTATTTACATTAAATATATTTCCATATATTAATGCATCTATTTTAATGCAATTACTTGTAACTATTCTACCGAATTTATCTAAATTACAAAAAGAAGGCTCAAGTGAGGGTAAAAGAACAATTAATCGAATAACTCGCTTAATTACTTTAGTTTGGGCTGTTATACAAAGTGCTGGAATTGCATTTTATTTAAAACGCGCATTGTTTAATTGGACACCAGTTTTAGCCTTTGAAATTATTATTTGGTTAACTACTGGTGCAATGATCGTTTTATGGTTAAGTGAAATTATTACCGAACATGGGTTAGGGAATGGAGCTTCACTATTGATTTATACAAATATTGTTTCTAGTCTTCCAAATTTGATAACAAAATTAGTTTCAGAAAATAGTGAAAGTTTAAATTTTGTCTCATGGCTTGTAATAGCAGTTTTATTTTTCATAGCAATTTATGGAATTGTATTATTACAAGAAGGTGCGCGAATTGTTCCATTAATTTCGTCTAAACAACTAGGGCAAAGCTCACCTACGTTTTCAGCTTTACCGGAAAATAATTATATCCCATTACGGTTTAATCAAGCTGGTGTTATGCCTATTATTTTAACAACAGCAGTATTGGTAATCCCGAATTATGTTAGTAGTTTAGGGTTATTACCGATTTTAACTCTTCCAGCAATATTACAATCTTCTAAAATTATTTACTGGGTTAGTTATTTCGTCCTAATACTATTATTCAGCTCGTTTTATTCGACTATTGTACTTAATCCAAAAGATGTTTCGGATGAACTGCAAAAAATGGCAGTAAGTATTCCAGGTGTTCGACCAGGAATCGAAACAACTTATTATTTAAAACAAGTAATGAAACGTGTTACTTTGTTAGGTGCAGTAATGTTAGCAGTACTTGCAACTTTACCAAATATTATTGAAGCTATATTACCCGTTTCCAGTTTTAATGGGTTAGGAACTACATCTTTACTAATTCTAGTAGGGGTTGTTTTAGATTTATCAAGAGAGATGCGAAGTATATTCTTATCGAACATTTATAGTGATATGTTCGATTAAAGAATTTAAAAATAATTATTAACTAATAATCAATCATGAAAGTTCGTCCTTCAGTAAAAAAAATGTTCGATAAATGTCGTGTTATTAAAAGACACGGAAAAATTATGGTTATTTGTGAAAATGCCAAACATAAACAACGTCAAGGTTAATAACTTAAAGGAGTTAAGCAAGTGGTAAGATTACAAGGTATCGATTTACCAAGAAATAAAAGAATTGAATATGCCCTTACTTATATTCACGGAATTGGTTTAACATCTGCAAAGAAAATTGTTCAAAATGCAAATATTGATTCGCAAACGCGAACAGATGATTTAACAAATGAAGAAACAATTGCATTACGTGATGAATTAGAAAATAGCGGTTTGAAATTAGAAGGTGATTTAAGACGTTTTAATGGTTTAAATATTAAACGATTAAATGAAATTAATTGTCATCGAGGAAAAAGACATAGAAATAGTTTACCAGTTCGTGGCCAACGTACTCGTACAAATGCTCGATCTAGACGCGGGGCTAAGAAAACAGTAACAGGTAAGAAGAAATAATTAAATTTCTACTATAAATTAAATAATTTAAATTTTTATTTCATATGGCACAAAAAATACGAAAATCAGCGCCGAAAAAAACTAAAAGCAATATAACATCTGGAGTTGTACATATTCAATCAACATTTAATAACACAATTGTAACTATTACAAATTTAACCGGCGATACTATTTCGTGGGCTTCGGCTGGAAGTACTGGTTTTAAAGGAGCTCGTAAAGGAACTCCTTTTGCCGCTCAAACAGCTGCAGAAAAAGCGTCATTAGATGCATTAGATTATGGATTAAAAGGTGTTGAAATTTTAGTTAAAGGCCAAGGATCTGGACGCGAGACAGCAATTCGAGCAATTCAAGGTGCAGGATTTGAAATTCATTCAATTCAAGATATTACACCTGTACCGCATAATGGCTGTCGTCCACCAAAACCACGCCGGGTATAATTTACTATTTTTAAAATGAATTTAAAATATGATAAATCCTTGTATTAAATGTTTAAAATCAGAAAACACGGAATCAGGAGTTACATACGGACAATTTTTAATTTACTCTTTGCGAGCCGGGCAAGGAATAACAATTGGAAACCTTCTACGACGTACGTTATTAGGTGATTTAGGGGGGACAAGTATTACGGCGGTTAGAATTGCCGGAGTTCGAGATGAGTTTTCGGTAATCACAGGCGTACGTGAAGATATTCTTGAAATCTTACTAAATCTGAAAGGTGTAGTTTTAAAAAGTAAAACTACCGAACCTCAATTTGGACGTTTAAAAATTCAAGGACCCGCTGTTATTACGGCAGATTTGATCCAATTACCATCTGAGTTAGAATTGGTAAATCCAAATCATTATATCGCAACAATTTCAACTTCAAATTTACTTGAAATTGAATTTAAATTTGAATATGGAAAAGGTTATAAATTAGCTGGGCAGACATTTAATGATAAAGCCGAAGACTTTTTGCAAATGGATGCTATTTTTATGCCTGTTCAAAAAGTTGATTTTAAAATTGAAAATGTTTATGACAATTCGGATGAAGTTACGGAACGGCTAATTCTTGATATTTGGACTAATGGTAGTATTACACCCGAAGAAGCGATTTCTGAAGCATCGGAATTTATTGTGGATTTCTTCCGGTCTATTATTGAAAATAAAACTGATAGTGAAATTACCGAATCACCAAATGAAACGTTAGTAACTCCATTAGATCCACACACAAACATTGCTATTGAGGAATTACAATTATCAGTTCGTGCTTATAATTGTTTAAAACGTGCTCAAATTAACACAATAGGCGATTTATTAGAATATTCTCCCGAAAAACTACAAGAACTTAAAAATTTTGGTCGAAAATCGGCTGACGAAGTTTTTATGACTCTAAAAAATAAATTAGGAATAGTCTTAAAATAGTCATTTTTATTTTTTAATTAATTATATAATTTATGAACGATACATTTATTCCAAGTTCTGATTATGCTACAAAAAAATGGTATATCATTGATGCGTCTCAAAAACCATTAGGGCGTATTTCAACTGTTGTAGCATCAGTATTACAAGGAAAGCATAAAGTAGACTATCATCCCTCAATCGATATGGGAGATTACGTAATTGTAATAAATGCAGAAACAATGCATTTAGATTCATGGACAGTTGGTCATCCAAAATACCGCGCTTATAGTCCAGGTCGTCCTGGAAGCTCTTTAAAAATCTTTTTTGAAAAAATTCCGCAACGGATTATCGAAAGTGCAGTTAAAAATATGTTACCAAATGGTTTAAAACAAAAGTTTTATAACCGCTTACGAGTTTATAGTGGTTCGGAACATCCACATGGAGCTCAAAATCCTATACTATTAGAATGGAATTAAAAAATATATATATATAAGTTTATGAACCAATTAGTATTTCAAAAAGATAAACTTGGTATTGGGAGAAGAAAACAAGCTGTAGCTCGTGTATTTCTTACTCCTGGTACAGGTAATGTTATTGTTAATAATGTTCCTGGCGAAAAATATTTACAATACAATACGACTTACCTAGATAATATCTGGTCACCTTTACGAGTTTTAGGTTTAGAAAATCAATATGACATTACTGCAATTGTAAAAGGTGGTGGTTTAACAGGTCAGGCAGATGCTATTAAATTAGGTGTTGCTCGATTATTATGTCAAATGGAAAGCCAAAATCGAGTTTCATTAAAACCATATGGGTTTTTAACAAGAGATGCTCGTATTAAAGAACGTAAAAAATATGGTTTACGTAAAGCAAGAAAAGCACCACAATACTCAAAACGTTAATAAAATTGGAAATACAATATGCCAAAATCTGAAATTCATCCTACTTGGTTTCCAGAGGCCCCCGTTTTTTATGACGGAAAACTTATTTGTTACGTAGGTTCTACTAGACCTGAATTAACTGTCGATGTTTGGCTTGCCAATCATCCATTTTATACGGATTCGCAAACGATCATTGATACTGAAGGTCGTGTAGAACGATTCATGAAAAAATATGGATTAAACTCAAGCGAAGAGTAAAGTAATGAATATTTAAGAACTTTATATTTATATAAGACTTATAAAACAAATGCCTACTATTCAACAATTAGTTCGTGCAAGACGAATTCAAATCAAAAAGAAAACTAAATCCCCTGCTTTAGTGGATTGTCCACAAAGACGTGGTGTATGTACAAGGGTTTATACAACAACTCCGAAGAAACCAAATTCAGCGATTCGAAAAGTTGCTCGTGTCCGTTTAACTTCTGGATTTGAAGTGACTGCTTATATTCCTGGTATTGGTCATAATTTACAAGAACATTCAGTGGTTTTAATTCGTGGTGGTCGAGTTAAAGATTTACCCGGTGTTCGATACCATATTATTCGAGGCGCCTTAGATAGTGGTGGTGTGAAAGATAGAACACAACGTCGTTCTAAATACGGTGTTAAAAAACCAAAAGGATAAGAAATAATTTATTTTTTAAATTAATGTCACTTGACCTACTTATCCGAAAAATTAAAAACTTTTTAAAAGACAAAGAAGTTAAAAAATAAATAAAATATATTAATTTAAAATACGTTAGCATATGTCTCGTCGTAATATATCAAAAAAAAGATTTCCCAAGTCAGATCCTACATATAATAGCTATTTAGTTAGTTTATTAACAAAGAGAATTTTAAAATCTGGGAAAAAAACTGTAGCAGAAAATATTGTTAATGGAGCTTTTGAAATTATTAAAACAAAAACTAACGAAGATCCTTTAATGGTATTTGAAAAAGCTATTCGAAATGCCAGTCCGGTAGTGGAAGTAAAAGCCCGTAGAATTGGTGGTTCAACATATCAAGTTCCCATCGAAGTAAACTCATTTAGAGCAACTAATTTATCGTTAAGATGGATTATTCAGTACTCACGCCAACGTGTGGGTCGTACAATGGCAATAAAATTAGCTAGTGAAATAATTGACACAGCAAATGATATAGGTAATACTATAAAGAAAAAAGAAGAAACACATAGAATGGCAGAGGCAAATAAAGCGTTTGCACATTTTAGATATTAATTTTTCTTTTCTCGCTAAAAGCTTTATATATTTATACAAAGGAAAACTTTCAGGAAATTTAAAAAATGGCACGTGAAAAATTTGAACGTACAAAACCGCATGTTAACATTGGTACTATTGGTCACGTAGATCACGGTAAAACTACATTAACTGCAGCTATTACAGCTACATTAGCATTAGACGGTGGTGCAACCTTTAAAGATTATGCTGATATTGATGGTGCACCAGAAGAACGTGCACGTGGTATTACAATTAATACAGCACACGTTGAATACGAGACAGCAAACCGTCATTATGCGCACGTAGATTGTCCCGGTCACGCTGATTATGTTAAAAATATGATTACGGGTGCGGCTCAAATGGATGGAGCTATTTTAGTAGTATCTGCTGCAGATGGTCCTATGCCACAAACACGCGAACATATCTTATTAGCTAAACAAGTTGGTGTTCCAGATATCGTTGTTTTCTTAAATAAAGAAGATCAAGTAGATGATGAGGAATTATTAGAATTAGTTGAATTAGAAGTTCGTGAATTATTATCTGCATACGACTTCCCAGGTGATGATATTCCAATTTGTCCAGGTTCAGCTTTACAAGCAATTGAAGCAATTACTTCTAACCCAAGTGTTGAACGTGGTGAGAACAAATGGGTAGATAAAATTTACGCATTAATGGATGCTGTAGATGAATATATTCCGACTCCTGAACGTGACGTTGAAAAAACATTCTTAATGGCAATCGAAGATGTTTTCTCAATTACAGGTCGAGGAACTGTAGCAACAGGTCGTATTGAACGTGGTGTTGTAAAAGTTGGTGACAACGTAGAAATCGTAGGTGTTGGTGATACACAAAATACAACAATTACTGGTATTGAAATGTTCCAAAAAACATTAGAGGAAGGTTTTGCTGGTGATAACGTTGGTATTTTATTACGTGGTGTTACACGTGAAGATATTGAACGTGGTATGGTATTATCTAAACCAGGTACAATTACTCCACATACAGATTTCGAATCAGAAGTTTACGTATTAACAAAAGAAGAAGGTGGTCGTCATACACCATTCTTTACAGGTTACCGTCCTCAATTCTACGTTCGAACTACTGATGTAACAGGTTCAATTGAACAGTTTACTGCAGATGATGGTTCAGTTGTAGAAATGGTAATGCCTGGTGATCGTATTAAAATGACAGCTAAATTAATTTACCCAGTAGCTATCGAAGATGGTATGCGTTTTGCAATCCGTGAAGGTGGTAGAACTATTGGTGCAGGTGTAGTATCTAAAATTGTTAAATAATTAAATCTATTTATGATAACAAAAACCAAAGAAAAAATCCGTGTACGGTTAGAATCTTTCAATCATGAGCTTTTAATGAGTTCATGTCATAAGATTCTTAATCTTACACAAAATATTGAGTTAGACAATGTTGGTATTGTAGCACTCCCTACGGATAAACGTATTTATTGTGTTTTACGATCTCCTCACGTAGATAAGGATTCTCGTGAACATTTTGAATTAAGAGTTCATAAACGCGTTATCGAAATTTATCATGATTCGACGGTAGATATTTTTAATTTATTATCGGAATCAGATTTACCATCAGGGGTTTTATACCGTATTTGCTTATCTTAATTGTGCTTTAATAAAAAATAATTCTAGTTTCTTTAATAACAATATGTATATTGTTATTCGAGAAAAGAGAATTATTTTTTGAGCTTTAATAAAAAATATTATAATGATGACTATTGATCAATTTTTTGTAGATGACGTAAAATCGAGCAAACATTTAGATTTGACTATTTTTTCAGGTTTATATATTTGATTCTACTAAAAAATAATGGAATTCTCTTAAACTTACTTTTGGGCAACAATGCAATTTTAATAATAAGCTTGGTTACTTGATAAAAGTATACAAAATAAATATTATATATTTTTAATTATTATATATATTGATATCAGTCCAGGTATATTCATTTCCTGGTCAAGTATACTGGGGACGGAGGGACTTGAACCCTCACGCACTATCACTAGGCAACGGATTTTAAGTCCGTCGTGTCTACCAATTCCACCACGTCCCCAATGTTATATTAATATTTTACAAAACATAACAATAAAAGGCAAGAGTATAGCAACAATTTTAAAGGCGGCACCCAGATTCGAACTGGGGATAGAGGATTTGCAATCCACTGCCTTACCACTTGGCCATACCGCCATTTTACTTATAATATATATATTATATAATATATAACTTAAAATCAAATAACAATACTCATTAGAAATGTATGAGACTCTAACCTAGTTACTTGTGAATAGAATTTTATATCTAGGTCTAAGGTAAGACATAATGTTTGAAAAATTTACAGAAGGCGCGATTAAAGTAATAATGCTTTCGCAAGAAGAAGCACGAAGAATGGGTCATAATTTTGTAGGAACTGAACAACTTTTTTTAGGTGTTGTTGGTCAACGCCAAGGTTTAGGTGCTAAAGCTTTACGTTCTTTAAATGTTACATTAAAAAAAGCTCGAAAAGAGGTTGAAAACTATATTGGACGAGGTACAGGTTTTGTTGCTTCAGAAATTCCATTTACACCTCGAGCAAAACGAGTTTTAGAAATGGCAGTTCAAGAAGGTAAAGATATCGGACAAAATTATGTAGGAACTGAACACATTCTATTAGCTTTGATTGCAGAAGAAGATGGTGTTGCTATCCGTACTATTGAAAAATTAGGTGTGGATATAACTCAACTTCGAAATAAAACATTAGCACTTATTAAAGAAAATCAAGAAGAATTATTACGTCCATTATCAGAATCAGAAAAACGTATTTTAGATCGTGAAGGTGATGTAAGTAGTACGCCGACTTTAGATGAATATACAGATAATATTACAAAAGAAGCTGTAGAAGGTCGTTTGGATCCTGTTATTGGTCGAGATAAAGAAATTTTTGAAGTTATTAAAGTTTTAGCTCGACGTAGTAAAAATAACCCTGTTCTTATCGGTGAGCCTGGTGTAGGTAAAACAGCTGTAGCAGAAGGACTTGCTCAGCTAATTTTAACACAAGATATTCCGAATTTCTTAGAGGGTAATGTAATTATGTCTCTAGATTTAGGCTCGTTACTTGCGGGAACAAAATATCGAGGTGAGTTTGAAGAACGATTAAAACGTATCGTTGAAGAAGCTCAATTAGATTCAACAATTATTTTAGTGATTGATGAAATTCATACCTTAGTGGGTGCTGGTGCCGCTGAAGGTGCTGTTGATGCAGCTAACATTTTAAAACCTGCCTTAGCGCGTGGTAAGTTTAGATGTATCGGTGCTACGACTATGGAAGAATATCGTAAATACATTGAACGTGACGCAGCATTAGAACGTAGGTTCCAACCGGTTCAAGTAAAAGAACCAAGTGTTGGTGTTACTATTGATATTTTACGTGGGTTACGCTCAAAATTTGAACGTCACCATAGCTTAAGTTATCATGATATAGCAATTGAACAAGCGGCTATTTTAGCCGATAAGTTTATTGCAGATCGTTATTTACCAGATAAAGCAATTGATGTTTTAGATGAAGCTGGTTCACGTGTACGTTTAGAAAATAAACGATTACCTGAAGGTATTTTATTATTATTAAATGAACTTCAAGAAACACTAAGTGAAAAAGATATTTGTGTTCGTGAACAAGATTACGATACAGCTTCACAACTTTTAGATTATGAAATGGAAGTAAGAATCCAAATTCAAATCATGAAACAAGCTTTACAAATCAATGAAAAAGCTGGTTTAAAACGAGTTCATGTTGATATGGTAATGGAAGATATTTCTGAAGTAATTGCAGGTTGGACAGGAATTCCAATGACTAAGATTTCGGAAACAGAATCGAAAAAACTATTAAACATGGAAGACACGTTACATGAAAGACTTATTGGTCAACATCAAGCTATTGTTTCTGTGTCAAAAGCAATCCGTCGTGCTCGTGTAGGATTACGTAATCCAGACCGTCCAATTGCTAGTTTTATTTTTGCAGGCCCTACAGGGGTAGGAAAAACGGAATTAACAAAAGCCTTAGCTGCATATATGTTTGGTAGTGAAGAGGTAATGGTTCGACTAGATATGTCAGAATATATGGAGAAACATACTGTTGCCAAACTAATCGGTTCACCTCCAGGTTATGTTGGATATAGTGAAGGTGGTCAGCTAACGGAAGCAGTGCGAAGTAAGCCATATACAGTTGTTTTATTTGATGAGGTTGAGAAAGCTCATCCAGATGTCTTTAATTTATTACTACAAATTTTAGATGATGGACGTTTAACAGATTCAAAAGGTCGAACAATTGATTTCAAAAATACTTTAATTATCATGACCTCAAATGTTGGGGCGAAAATTATTGAAAAAGAGAGTGGAATTCAAGCTCGAAAACCAAATAAAAGTAGCTTAGACATTAATGCTGATTTCTTATCTTCAGCAACAGATCCTGTTTTAGATCCAAATGTTTTTAAACGTATTTCGTTTTTAGTTAATGAGGAATTAAAAAAATACTTCCGACCAGAATTTTTAATCGACTAGATGAAATTATTATTTTTAGTCATTTAACACGTCAAGACGTAAAACAAATTTCTGAAATCATGATCAAACAATTACAAGATCGGATGAAAGAAAAAGAAGTGGAATTAGAAGTTCGAAATAATGTTAAAGAAATTTTAGTAGAACAAGGTTTTGATCCTATTTATGGTGCGCGTCCATTACGTCGTGCTGTAATGCGTTTATTAGAAGATAATTTAGCACAAGAATTTTTAGCTAAACCGTTATATCCAAAAACAAAAATTATTATAGATGCTGATTTTGATGATAATATTATTGTAAATATTGATTATAGTCACGTTGATCCAAAACTACTTAAAGAAGAAGATACTGTTGACGTAATTAATAAAAATAACTAAAAAATTATTTAACAATTTTTTATAGTTTACTTATTTCACTTATAGGAGAACTTGGACTCGCATAAAATTTTTTCTCCATACGTCCGGCAGCATAAGCTAATCTACCAGATTGAACTGCAAGATTCATTGCATAAGCCATTTTTTCAGGATATTTAGCCTGTGATACCGCAGTGTTTAATAAGACACCATCAGCGCCTAATTCCATAGCCATAGCAGCTTCACTAGGAGTGCCAATTCCAGCATCAACGATAACAGGAATGCTTGAATTTTCGATTATAATCTTGATATTCGATAAATTATTTAAGCCTTGTCCTGATCCTATTGGAGATCCTAAAGGCATTACCGTAGCGCACCCTAAATCTTCTAAATGTAGTGCTAACATTGGATCCGCATTTATATACGGCATTACAGTAAAACCCTTTTTTACTAAAAATTCAGCGGCCTTTAAAGTTCCAACTGGATCTGGTAACAAGTATTTAGGATCCGAAATTACTTCTAATTTTACAAAAAAATTATCTTCTTGTCCAAGTTGACAAGCCAATTCATGCCCTAAAAAAGCCATTCGAATAGCTTCCTCTGCTGTTTGTGAACCCGCAGTATTTGGTAATAACCATAATTTATTCCAATCCAAATGATTTAAAAAACTACTACTATCATTATCTAAATTTGTCGGTAGACGACGTATAGCTACGGTAACGATTTCACATTCACTACTATTAACGCTATTTATCGCGTCATTCATTGTTCTATATTTACCGGTACCTAACATTAATCGTGAGGTAAAAGATTTACTACCAATTTTTAACTTGTCAAAATTATTATTCATTTCTTAATTCTTCGTAAATACTCCCCAGGTAGGACTTGAACCTACGACCAATCGGTTAACAGCCGATTGCTCTACCACTGAGCTACTGAGGATGTATTAACTCTTTTTATTATAACAGATTTGAGCTGTATATTCAAAGTTAAATTAAGAAATTTAACTTTTTTTATTTAAAATTAAAAATCTTAAAACATTTTGGTCAAATTTTAAATCACTAACAAATTGATCTAAATATTTAGGCATGCTTGAAAAATTGATTTGAATAAAACTACCCTTTTTTTGGTTATTAATCCAATACGCTAAATCACGTTTTCCACGAGAGATTACCGAAATTTCAGAGGCGCTTAAATTTTGTAAAATTTTCGCATAATTAAAAGCCCACGTTTTTAATTCACTATCATTAAATTCTTCTGTTAGAAGAATCATCATTTCATATTTAACTGTTCCTGACATAATCTAAT